>CAJHZZ010000102.1_pt1 | contig 86662 bp, 80 predicted proteins | sample 9199071 | NCBI WGS metagenome assembly CAJHZZ01 (sample SAMEA7708275, study PRJEB35096) | sediment metagenome | biome: marine neritic benthic zone biome [ENVO:01000025]; feature: sediment [ENVO:00002007]; material: shallow marine sediment [ENVO:03000034] sea grass bed [ENVO_01000059] ...
GCCGGCGAATGGCTGATGACGACGTACTTCACCTTTTCACTGTCGAGCTGCTCCTTGAGTCGTGCCAGTGGCATCTTCTACCTCCTCGATTCTGTTGGTCCCTCCTCCAGCCTACAACTGGACGGGGTCAGATGCACACCCCATCCAATTGGAGGGTTGATGGAGCACCAGGTCCGCCCGTCAATCCCCTGAACCGAGCTCCGTCTCCTCCAAGAGTCCATGCCGGCAGGGGCTAGGTCGGGAACTTCATTGTCTCGAGAAGCGACACGAATCTCGGGTCCTGTCTCAGCCCATCGAAGCGTGGATCCACCAGTAAGAAGGCCAGGCCTCCATCTCTCTCTTCTAGCGCTCGTGACAGCCAGAGAAGGGCCTCGTCGTGGTCAGCCACCGCTGCGAAGCCTGCAGCGAGCTCGAACGGACTGACATAGCTGGTCTGTCTTGCCACTGTCAGATCGACGAGCTCCGACCTGGCCTCGTCTTGCCTGCCGGAGTAGGCGAGCAGTTGCGCCCGCTGAGAGGCGTCCCAGCCAAATCGATCCATACCCTGCAGATTCAGGGCGAGGGCCTCTTCCAGCCGACCCATGGCTCCGTAGACCTGGGCCAGCTTCCACAGTGCGGGTGGAAACATCGGGTCGGTGGTCAGGACCGCCGAGTACTTCTCACTGGCACTCTGGAATCGGCCGGCAAAGTAGTCGATCCACCCCTCGTTCGAGGCGATGATCGGTGACAAGGGGTCCAGCTCTTGGGCAAGTTCGATCTGAGTCAAGGCTTCATGGTCCCGCCCCATCGCTGCCAGATACAGTGCATACCAGTGCCTGGCTGTGGCGTAGCTCGGATTCAATTCGATGGCGCGCTGAAAGTGATCTTCTGAGCCCTGCCAGTCCCAATCGAAGGTGAAGTTCACCCAGGCCAGAGAAGCATGGGCCTCGGGGTTGGTCTCGTCCGCCTGGATGGCACGCTTGGCGGCTGCGCTTGCCAGCGGGCTCGATGCCATGGGTGCCAGGAAGCCGTAGGCGGCCATCAGGCTGTACGAGTCGGAGAGACCCGCGTACGCGGCAGCCCAATCTGGTTCCAATTCACTTGCCCGCTGGAAGAAGTCCCGAGCCCTGCTGAGGCTCTCGGAGGTCCGAAGGTTCCAATGGAATCGTCCCTGCAGGTAGGCCCGGTAGGCCTCGGGATCGATCTGTTGAGTTGCCCGGAGTCGGAGTTGCTCCTCGGGTGTGATGCGGACTTCTATTTCGTCAGCTATCGACTGCGCCACTTCGCTTTGCAGAGACAGGATGTCGAGGAGGTCCCGGTCATAGCTCCTGGACCAGAGGGGTTGGTCAGTGGCTGCGTGGATGAGCAGGGCGGTCACCCGGACGCGTGAGTCGGCATGGATGACCGAGCCCTCGACCAGGGCGTCCACCCCTAGGTCGCTAGCGATCTCGCCCAGAGGCTTGGTCACACCCTTGAACCGCATCACCGAAGTCCGCGAGATGACCTTCAGCGCGCTGATCTTTGCCAGGCTGGCAATCAGAGCCTCGGTCATGCCATCAGCGAAATACTCCTGACCCGGATCTCCTGAGAGATTCTGCAACGGCAGGACCGCGATAGAGGTGATCGGCCCCAAGTCGGGCGGAGCTGCCGGCGCACGCGCTCGTCTGACGATCAGCGCCAGGGTGGTGAGCACCACCAGCACAGCCAGGAGGGCGACGATGGATCGGCGCTTCGACCAGCTGAATCTGGAACGAGCGTTGGTGGACGCATCGGCTTGACTGTGACTCGACGAGATCTCCCGGCTGAGATCCTCCAACTGGTTGCGTACATCCTTGGCGGTCTGAAATCTCTCGTCGGCGTCCTTCTCGAGACAGTGGCGCACAATCCTGCCCAGATGGTGCGGGATGTCGTCCCGCACCTGGTCGATCTCTACCGGGTTGTCCTTCACGATGGCCGAGATGATCGAGATGGAGGAGCTCCCGCGGAAGGGCCGCTGGCCGGTGGCCATTTCAAAGAGAATCGCCCCCAGCGAGAAGATGTCGGAACGAGCATCGACGGTGCCCCCCTCGAGCTGTTCCGGCGACATGTACGGCAGCGTTCCGACGATCGTTCCTTCCAGGGTCAGCGTCTCACTGGCCAGGGCATCGAAATCTGCTGTTGGTTGCTTATGACGTAGCTTCGCCAGACCGAAGTCCAGCACCATGACTCGCCCGTCGTCGGTGACCATGATGTTGGCCGGCTTGAGGTCACGGTGAATGATCCCCGTGTCATGGGCCGCTGCCAATGCATCGGCCAAAGGGATGGCGATGTCGAAGAGGCGGTCAACGGGCATCCCAGCCAAGGGAATCAGCTCCGAGAGTGGCTTTCCCTCCACCAATTGCATGGTCAGAAAATGGACGCCGTCCGCCTCTTCCACGGAGTGGATCGTGACAATACTCGGATGATCGAGGGCGGCCAGGGTCTTGGCTTCTCGCTGAAATCTGCTCAGCCGTCGCTCGCTCTCAGCCAGGTCGGGCGGCAGGATCTTGAGGGCCACCTGCCGCTCCAGGGTCGTGTCCTCGGCTCGATACACCTCGCCCATCCCGCCCTTGCCGAGCAGCTCCAGGATCCTGTAGTGGCCGAGGGTTTGGCCAACCATCTCTGCCTCCGAGGTCATCCGATGCTACCGGCTAGGCGCAGCCGGCGCACCGCCCGCAAGGGTAGGGAGCAGATCCAGAGCGAAAGAGGAGGGCGTGCGTCGACTCACAGCCGGATCACCCAACCGACGACAGCGCTGAGTTGTGCGAAATTCGAGCCGGACACGGAGATTCCGCATTGGCCGGGAGGAAACCCGCAGAAGATGGCGCCACTGGAACTGAAGAAGGTCAGGAGGCCCCTGCCTTCCAGCCGCATCCCGAATCGATCGCTGAAGAAGTACTTCAGGCCCCCGGAGATCCCCGCAGAGAAGGCCCACTCGTCGTCGACTCCGGACTGACCAGGAGCGAGTCGGGTGCCCCCCACGGTCAGACCCAGGAAGGGACGCTTCTTGTCGGTCTTGATCTCCCAGAGCCCACCGAAGTGGAAATACTCGATGGTCACGTCGAAAAGCTCCCCCGAGTCGAAGATCCCCTCGAAGTCGACAGAAGTGGCCTGGCGGCTGTAGAGAAACTCGATCAGGCCGTCATGTCGGGTCCGGACGCTGACCGTCAGGCCAAGGTTCGCATTGGGGTCGAAGGTGAGATCCCCTTCGCGGGTCTCGAAGCCCCCGCCGCCCTGAAACCCGACCCACGGAGTCAGCTCCACCTCCGCTGCCCAGGAAGGGGCGATCCACCCGACCGTAAGCAGCAGGACACACAGCAAGACTCGCCTTTCCATCGGCCTACTATACCCAGGCGTCGCAGACCTCGAGCCTAGGGACGGCCACACCTGTTGCGGACCCCCGTCTCGGCCCGCGTCTCAATACTCGATGAGTCTCCCGCTAGACGGCAGACAGAGGGTTCGGCCTGGAACGCCGACCCAGATTCGGTCCGAGCCGAACTGATTGTTGACCTCGAGCTCCCGGATCCTCTCGTACTTGCCGCTCGGATGATCATTGATCCTGTAGCAGACCTGGTAAGCGTCTTTGTCGGGAATCGGTTCGCCGTCCTTGCTCACCGGAATGCACAGTTCGGCGGGCTCGACTACTCCTGCATCTGAGGTCACGAACAAATCCTTCAGCTTGACGTTCTTGGCCTCGAATCCTTCCCCCCAGTCGAGAATCTGGTAGCACTTGTAGTGGTTGGAGCTCGGCAGCCCTTGCGCGGCCGCCTCGTTCGAGGCGACGGCGTCTCCGAGGTTCAGGTCAACGGCCAGGGCGATGATCAGGATACCCCCCAGCACCAGCGATGCGGTTCGCTTGATGGACATAGCGCTGCTCTCCTTACGCGGGGGACAGGTCCAATCGGCCGCGCCCAGCTCGCCCCGCTGGGAGTCGTAGCGTGACCCCGAGAGTGCCTCGGTCTTTGAATCAGGTTCGGCAACGACTCTAGCAGAGACCACAGGACACGAAGAGCGTCCGGCGATGCCGTCAAGCACCGGCTCCTGGCACCTAGGTCGGCTGGGCAACGAGCTCGGCGACCGTGGTCACGGTGGCGCCATAGGCCATCATCAGATACTCGAGGGCTTCGTCCTCGTCGACCCCCTCGAAGGCACAGACCGCGTCTCGAGGGACGGAGATGTCGTACCCCCTGATGAGGGCGCCGTAGGACGAATGCCGTACGCAGATATGGGTGTGCTGACCGGTGATAACGACCTCATCGACGTTCAGGGCCTTGAGCTGCTCGTCGAGTCCGGTGTTGTCGAAGGCGCCATAGGAGCGCTTGGGAGACTGCCACTCCTGGGCTCCTTCCCGGGGCTGCAGAGCCGCAATGACCTGAGCTCCGGGATCGCCCTTTATGGCATGCTCGCCCCACACCTTGAGCTCGGGATCTTCGGGTCGATGAGCGTCGTTGGAGAAGACGATGACCCAGCCGTTGTCGCGGGCGTGACCGAGCAGTTTCTGCAACGGTTCGATGATCCGCTCCGCCTGGGGATTGGCCAGCTTGCCATCGACGAAGTCGACCAGCATGTCGACGATAATCAGTGCCTTCATGGTCGTGGGCTCCTTCCAGGCAGCTGGAGGATAACAGTCGCGTAGCGCCTCAGAAGGCGCGGTCCGGTGGGTGGGGTAGGGCAGGATGATTTTTGGAATCAGTAGAGAAAGGGAATCAGCTTGCTCGTCTTCGCCTGATAGTCGCTATAGGTCTCACCGAAGTGCTCGGCGAGCAAGCCTTCCTCGAGCCTGATGCGGTTGAGGAAGATGGGAATCAGGAGCGCCATGGCGGCCGCTCCCCACAGGCTCGAGGCATAGATCGGGAGGCCGAAACAGACCAGCAGCACACCCAGATAGATCGGATTGCGGGTCAGCCGATAGACACCGTGGGTGATGAGTTGGTGGTCCTCGCGGATGACCAGCGTCGAGAGGTAGAACCGCCGTAGGGTGAAGACCCCGGTCAGGGCGATGGCCAACCCGATCACCAGGAGAGCCAAGCCTGCGGCCTGGGGGAGCGACAGGTCCGGGATCTCGCTAGGGTGCCGGAGGAGTCGCCAGAGGACCGGGAGCAGTCCTCTGTAGCCGTCGCGAGCGCAGAGAATCAGGCCGGCCGCAAAGACCACCATAGCCGGTAGAGCGAACTGGACCACGTCCTGTCGAACCCGACTTTTGACGATCCCCTTCATCGCTGGCACTCCTCGACGGTCGACCCGTCAACTGTAACGTCCAGCGAGAGTTCCTTCTACCCAGGAACAGAGACCCGATCAACCATGCGCACCATTGACTCGAGCGCGATCCCTGGAAGGAGGCACATCATTTATAAGAGGATCCTGAAGATCGTCATCCTCCTGCCGGCCCTGGTGGGCTGTGGGGGAGCTGCCTTCTTTCCGGACGTTGGAGGATTCAATCTTCCTACGGAGCCCTTGAATCTACCCCCCTGCATGGTGGACACGGCCGAGATGACCTTCGAGAACAATTCGAAGACAGACCAGAGCTACAAGGTCTTCCTCGACGGTGAACGGGTGATCACCCTCGAGCCCTGCGATCGCTTCATCTTCCCCTGCGGCGAGTAGCCATCGTTTTCGAGATCTACCAGCACGGTACGGGTTGATCCCGGCTCGCCCGAGCCCGGCCCGGTCGGATCAGACCTTGAACGCTTCGTTGATGCTCTGTGGCTCCTCGACGAGGACCTGCTCGCGTGGGCAGCCTAGAAAACCCGCCGCCTCGGCGACCGCCTCGTAGGCATCGGCTTCGTTGCTGATCTCGAGACGTTCGGTGAGCAGCCGACCCTGGAAGTAGTACCGGACGTACCAGCCTGGATAGACCGTCTCGGCGCCCAAGAGGGTGACTCTCGCCAACGGAGAAATATCCGTGTCGAACTTCATGGCACCTCCTTTTGGAGTAGTTCGGGTTCAGCCAGAAGATTCTGCCAAAAAGCGGTGGCCCTGCGCATCAGACCTATGCAAATTCGACAATGCGAATTCGGAGCGTCGAATTTTCCGACACTCTCCTCCGTAGTGTTGGCGATCGGGCCACCTCAGGTTCCGATCTGCCATGAGAGAGGCCCCCAGATGATCAAACAGGTCTTCGAGTTCCATGAGAGACAGGATCTGCTGCCGATCTGTCCCCACTGTGAGAAGGAGTTGCGAGAGGTCTATCGCAAGTCCAGAGGTGCAGGCATTTTTGTGGGACGGAACAACGTCTTCTTCTGCCCCCACTGCAGGAAGATCCTGGGGTTTGGCCAGAGCCGCATGGCCTAGCCCGATCGGCGGTGTCGGCGCGGCTACAGATCGAAGAGTGCCACGCCGGCGCGGTAGACGGGTTGGCTGTCGCCCTGGGACGAGGTCTCTGTGCCGATCAATCGACACCAGCGAATCTGCCCCTCGAACTGCGGCTTGGCCCGGCCGATTCCCAGGGTGAAGGTTCCGCGTTGGAGAACCGGAAACGGTTTGGGAGCCTCCAGGCCGAGACCCGACTCGCTGACATCCACCAGCCGGCCAGCGAGCGAGCCGGCCACGAAGGTACTTTCGGCGAATCGGCGCGAGTACCTACGGCGTTCCGAAACGCTGTCGAGGAGGAGGGGTGCCGACTTGCGGACGTCTTCGCTCATTTCACTCTCCGGTAGAAGCTGGACGGTACGGCAGAGCCGTTGGGTCTGTCCTGGTCGTGCCTCTTGTAATACCTTCGCGGGCGCCTGGAGTCAAAGATATTGACCGATCCAAATGGACCGTCACCGCCAGAGGTTCTGAGTGGCTGAAGGCTGCAGGGGTAGGTGAGGCTAGACGAAAGCGACGCCGACGCGATAGACCGTTTTCGGCCTACCCGTATCGTCGAGACCGGTCGAGGTCAGTCGGCTCCACCGCACCTCACCGGTCTTATGGAATCTGCCTGACCTGCAGACGAGAGTGAACGGATACTGATCACGGACTCGCAGCGGTTGATCACACTCGATACCCAGTCCGTTCTCCGTCAGATCGACGACTCTGCCAACGACTGGATTGCACACTCCGAGGTTGCGGGTCAAGACACGCTTGGCTTCCCGCTCCTCGGGAAGACCGTCCAGCTTGTGAACGTAGGGCTCGGAGCTCTCGACGTCGATCATGAAACCTCGATACCAGGGCAGATAGCGATCACCGGTTCCGTAGACGAATTCTTTATCGTCGAGGCTCCATTGTAGCTTACGACAACTCAGTTGGGGACGCGCCACCCGGAAGGGTGGGCAGACGGGCCGATCTGTGGAAACCGTCGCTGCGAATCGTACCGTGCCGATCTAGAATCCATCGAATAGTCTGCGGCGAGAAGTACAGAGATGAAAGTGTCCAACGCCCACCAACCCGGCAAGCGGATCTACGGCTTGATCTTCTACGCCGAGGAGCCCTCCGACTGTCCCAGCTGGATGCTGCAGTACTACGAGGCCGGAAGGCTCTATACCGTCGACCTCGGGATCGAGTCGATGGAGGCGGTCATGGCCGCGATTGCCGACGCGGCCGACTTTCTCGATTGCCGGCCGGAGAACATCCAGGTGGGCGAAGGGCCGATCCCCGAAATCGAGATCGAGGAGGAGAGCCGCACGACTGCCGTCCGCTTGGAGAGGGTACGCGAGACCACCGAGCCCCGGGCTCGTGTCTACTACGCCGTCGAGGATGTGCTCCGACCCGGGTGGTACGTCCAGTTCTACGATGCCGAGGGTCGTCTCGATCGTCTTCCCCTATGGCAGAGCTCCTACGAAGACGTGGAGGCAGCCCGTACCGAGGCGGCCTGGCTCCTGGGGTGCACCCGACGAGATCCAGGTCGGCGGCGAGCTCATCGACTGGCCCAGCAAACGCAAGTAGGCGGCGAACCGCCGTCGGTCAGACCTGGGCTTCGAGGCGAGCGACCTCTGCTTCGGCAGCCAGATAGCCGAAGGCGGCCCACTGCTCACTCTCGAGAATCTCCAGGAACACGTCCCGCGCCTCCTCGGGTCGGTCGTTGTAGAAGTGCCAGTTGCCGATTCCGTAGGCCAGCGCGGCCGAGGATGAGGCGTCCGCAGAGTCCGGCGCCAAGTCTTCGATTTGCAGATCCCCTCGGTAGAGCAGCAGCAGCCGGTGATACTCGTGGTTCTCGATGACCTCCATATCGGCGGAGATTGCCGTGAGAATCTCGCGTGCCTCGTCCTCGCGGCCCAACCGGCGCAAGGTCATATGGAGCCAGTGAGAGGTCGCCACCAGCATGTCGGGATTGGTCGAAACCGTCATCCCGGCCCGGTAGGCTTCGAGGGCGGCGGTGAAATCCCCCTGGAGATATCTGGCCAGACCCAGGTGGTACCAGATATTCGATTGCAGGGTGCTGGTGGGGATACCGAGGGCATTGGGCAGGCCGTCGGGCTCGATCTGGTCTTCGTGTCCCCGGGTCAGCTCGACTGCCGTTTCGAAATCGCGAATCGCGGCGTCGAGTCGACGAGTGGTGATGTACCGGTGTCCCCGATGCCGATAGAGGCGAGCGTCGTCGGGGAAGCGCTCGATGGCTTCGCTATAGACCTGGATGGCTTCCTCGTAGCGGCCCAGATAGGCCAGACGACGGCCCAGCCAGATCTGGGCCTCGGCGCTCTCCGGGTTGGCTGCGGCGTCGGCCCGTGCGGCTTCGAGCTTGGCCTCAAAATCGATGCGAGTCTCCTCGCCGATCTCCACCGGCAGTAGAGGCTCACCGAGAAACGACACCACTGGCGCGGACGAATCAGGCCCGGGATCAGGAGGAGGCTGCGTCTCCTCGCCGGGGCCGCTACAGGCCAGGACGATCCAGGCCGCGGCTAATAAGCTCATCGCTCGCATGTTTCGCACCTCAAGGAATCGTATTCGACCAGGCAGTCGTGTCCCCGGATTCGAATCCGTCCGAGAAGACGTCCTGCACCAGCTTTAGGCCATCGAGGAAAACAGTGGGTGCCGCGGATCCCGACACCGAGACTCTTACCTGCACCGAGGTTCCGAGCTCCGTAGCCAGGAGGGGAGCTTCGAAGCACTGCCAGTCACCAGCCGTCCCCAGATCCTGTTGCTCCGGCGACAGGAGCTGCCGGTCATCGAAGGCGGGTGACAGCAGAGTGATCGACAGAGAGTCGCTGGGGCTGGCAGCCACGACTCGGCGGCAGAAACGGAGAGCCGTGACCTGCTCAGGGAGGTAGAACCGGTTGTGCAATGCCTCTTCCCCTGCCTCGAGGATCAGGTGGTTGCTCACGTCGAAGCCGAGACTGCCGGTGATCTGGCCGCCGTGGAAGGACCACCCGGACTGCGTCGTTGCGGCTCGGACGCGCTCGAAATCGCCGTTGACGATGCCTTCGTTGAGCGCGAAGTCGAAGAGAACCTGCTGTGTCTGGCCGGGTCCAGTCGGACACCGGTTGGCGCTTCCCCCAGCCGCGGTCGACAGGTTGTAGCCATCGGCGGTGCGCGCCAGGGGCTCCGAGCGTGGACTCGCCAGACACTGGGTTCCGGTGCCGAACCATCCCGGTCCGGCCCCCCGACCGGTCGACGGGTGGAGTAGTGCGCTGGTATCGACCGTCAGGTAGTACCACTCATGGGTATCGCTGTGGCAGAAGGGATCATCCAGCTCATTCTGGTTGAAATTGGCGGCGCCGAAGAGCTCCACGCCATCGGGAAGCAGAACGAAGCATACGTCATCGTCTTGCCAGTAGTTGTCGTTGTATCCGACGCTGGTCCAGGCACAGACTCCAGGTGTGGCTGACTGGGCGTGACAGTCGTACTCCGGGTGCTCCCGATTGACGTCGAAGTCGTCGAGGCCCCCCTCGGGTGCCTGGCCGGCGGCCACAAAGGCACCACCGGCATCATGGGGGTCCAGAGCGGTGACCTGATCGGGGGCCGGCAGCCCGGCAGCGATCAGTCGCTCGGCCACCTCGCTGTTGACGATGGCGCCTCGACTGTGACCGATGAGATGCAGTCGCTGCAGATCCACCAGGGGTGGCTCCTGCTGACTCCAGGCCACCAGTCCCGCGAAAAAGGCCTCGGCCGCGGCTTCCGAGAAGCCGGCGCCGCTCTCATTGCTGTCGTCGGCCCAGTCGAAGACGATCACCGTATGGGCAGCCCCCGAGGCGGTGCACCAGACCTCCTGGCAGGGGGTGAGCATGCCGCTGGCACCCTCGTAGACGTAGACTTGTCCGCCGTTTCGTTGCGCGACGGCATCGGCCATCACATACGTCCATTGCGGGACCGTGCCACTGAACTGATAGCCGTGGGTGACCACGGTGGCCGGTGGTGCTTGCCCCAAGACGGGCAAGGTGCCTTGTACCAGACAGGCGCAAATCAGAGCGGCCCTACAAGCCACTGACTTCGGGTTCATCGTCGACGATTCATAGCACACGCCTGTCGCTCTTCAAAGCGAGGGTTCGCGGTACTCTGTGCTCTAACGCGCAACGAGGAGGTGGCTGTGAGGAGATCTTGGTTGGTGGGAACGAGGGTGCTGATCCTGGGCATGGTTCTGGGCGTCCTGCTGGCGGTCCAGGCGGGGGCTGAAATGGATGAATGGGTACGCTCCCTGGAGGCAGCGGAAAGGTCGTTTGCCGCCACTGTGGCCGACAAGGACGTGGAGGCTTTCGCTGCCCACCTGGACGAACAGGCGATTTTCGCCGCCGGCAGGATTCTCGCTGGCCGGGATGCCATCGTCGAAGGTTGGTCCGGATTCTTCGCCGAAGATGGGCCGCAGATGGAATGGCACCCGGACAAGGTGGTCGTTCGTGCCGACGGGACGTTCGGTCTGTCGCAGGGACCCTACACGCTGACCATCACCCAGCCGGACGGCTCGCAGTCGGTCCAGAAGGGGCGTTTCATCTCGACCTGGCAGCGTCAGGAAGACGGTAGCTGGCGGATCCTCTTCGATTCGGGCTGTCCGCCCTGTCCGGAATGCGGCTCGCCGAGTCCGACTCCCTGACCACCCCGTCCCAGGCCTCCTCGACCCTCGCCCGGACCATCGGATCGACGGCTCCCAGGTCGGTTGACTCGGGCGGTTGCCGAGCAGCCAGAGGCACCGCCAGGACGGTCAGCAAGAGGCAGACCACGAATCGCGGCTGCGTGCCCCTCATCACCGCCGAAGAATAGCCGCTTCTCTGGCAGGGCACGGTAGAATCGGGGCATGGAAAACACCGGTGATCTCGCCGCCGGGTCGGTCTACAAGCCGCGGCACCATATTCGTATCGTCACCGCCGGCTCTCTCTTCGACGGTCACGATGCGGCGATCAACATCATGCGCCGCATCCTGCAGCGATCGGGGGCCGAGGTCATTCATCTGGGACACAACCGGGCGGTGGCCGAGATCGTCGACTGTGCCATCCAGGAGGATGCCCAGGGCATCGCCGTCACCTCGTACCAGGGCGGCCATGTCGAGTTCCTGAAATTCATGAAGGACCTGCTGCGCGAGGCCGGCGCCGACATCCGGATCTTCGGCGGTGGGGGAGGGACGATTCTGCCGCAGGAGATCGAAGAGCTGCATGCCTACGGCGTGGATCGCATCTATTCACCGGACGATGGGCGCGAGCTCGGCCTGCAGGGGATGATCAACGATCTTCTGGAACGGTGCGACTTTCCGACCATTACCCCTCCCCTCGACGGACACATAGAAGGACTGTCGGAGCGCAACCCGCGGGCTATCGGTCAGCTCATCACCCTGGCCGAGAACTATCCCGACGAAGCCGTCGCTCTGGATCAGGCATTAGCCCGTTTCGCGGGGGACAAGATCACTCCCGTTCTCGGCATCACCGGCACCGGGGGATCGGGCAAGTCATCCCTGGTGGACGAGCTCGTCCGCCGGTTTCTGATCGACTTCGACGACAAGACCCTGGCGGTGATCTCGGTGGATCCCTCCCGACGACGCAGCGGTGGGGCCCTGCTGGGAGATCGCATCCGCATGAACGCGATCCATGACCGCAGGGTCTACATGCGGTCGCTGGCCACCCGTCAGTCGAACCTGGCGTTGAGTCGATATGTGCAGAAGTCCATCGAGATCTGCAAGGCGGCAGGGTTCGATCTGATCATTGTCGAGACCTCGGGCATCGGCCAGTCCGATACCGAGATCATCGAGCACTCGGATGTGGCCCTCTATGTGATGACCGCCGAGTATGGTGCCGCGACCCAGCTCGAGAAGATCGACATGCTCGACTTCGCCGACGTCATCGCCATCAACAAGTTCGACAAGGGCGGCTCGCTCGATGCCCTGCGCGACGTCCGCAAACAGTACCGGCGGAATCACGATCAGTTCGACGGCAGCGACGAGGATCTGCCCATCTTCGGTACCGTGGCCTCCCAGTTTCACGACCCCGGAGTCAATCTGCTCTACCGACGGTTGATCGAGATCCTGGTGGAGAAGACCTCGGCACCCTTCGAATCGGCGTTCGAGCTGCCCGAAGCGCCGGAGCGGCATCTGGTCATCCCCCCCGATCGCGTGCGCTACCTGGCCGAGATCGTCGAGAACAGCGAGCAGTACGATGCCTTCGTGGCCAAGCAGGTCGGTATCGCCCGGCAGATGTATCAGCTCAAGGGCACCATCGATCAGCTGCGAGCCGAGGTCGGCACCAAGACCCTGGAGATCGTCGAACCCGGCACCGACGGAGTCGTGCAGGTCATTCAGCACGAGGCAGAGGAGCCCGAGTACGTCCGGGATCTGGTCGATCGCTACAACCGGCTCGAGGCCTCCCTCGATGCCGAGTGCAAAGAGCAGCTCAGAGAATGGCCGCGGACCTGTGAGCGCTACAGGGCCGATCGGTACCGTTTCGAGGTCAGGGGACGGACCGTGGAGCAAGATCTCTACTCCGAGTCGCTGTCCCACCTGAAGATTCCCAAGGTGTCGCTGCCCAGGTACAAAGACTGGGGAGACATCCTGCAGTGGCTGCTGACGGAGAACGCACCAGGCATGTTTCCGTTTGCTGCCGGGGTCTTTCCGCTCAAGCGGGAATCGGAGGATCCGACGCGCATGTTCGCCGGCGAGGGCGGCCCGGAGAGCACCAACCGCCGATTCCACTATCTGTCGCAGAACATGCCCGCCAAGCGCCTGTCGACGGCCTTCGACTCGGTGACGCTCTACGGCGAGGACCCCGATCACCGGCCGGACATCTACGGCAAGATCGGCAATTCCGGTGTCAGCGTAGCCAATGTCGACGACGCCAAGAAGCTCTACTCAGGCTTCGACCTGGCCGACCCGTCGACCTCGGTCTCGATGACCATCAACGGACCGGCACCGATGGTGCTGTCGTTCTTCATGAACGCCGCCATCGATCAGCAGTGCGAGCTGCATATCCGCGAGGCGGGTCAGGTGGGGGAGATCGAGGCCAAGATCGACCAGCTGTACGCCGAAAAGGAGCTGCCGCGCCCTACCTACCAGGGAGATCTGCCGGCGGGCAGCGATGGTCTGGGTCTGATGCTCCTGGGAGTGAGCGGCGACGAGGTTCTGCCCTTGGAGACCTACGAGCGCATCAAGCAGGACACCCTCTCCAGGGTTCGGGGAACGGTGCAGGCCGACATCTTGAAGGAGGATCAGGCCCAGAACACGTGTATCTTCTCCTCCGAGTTCGCGCTCCGCATGATGGGGGATATCCAGCAGTACTTCATCGACGAGCAGGTGCGGAACTTCTATTCGGTGTCGATCTCCGGCTACCACATCGCCGAGGCCGGGGCGAATCCCATCACCCAACTGGCGTTTACCCTGGCCAATGGCTTCACCCTGGTCGAGTACTACCTCTCCAGGGGCATGCAGATCGACGACTTCGCCCCCAACCTCTCCTTCTTCTTCTCCAATGGCATGGATCCCGAGTATTCGGTCATCGGCCGGGTGGCGCGACGGATCTGGGCCAAAGCCATGCGGCTGAAGTACGGCGGCAACCAGCGATCGCAAAAGCTCAAGTACCACGTTCAGACTTCGGGACGCAGCCTGCACGCCCAGGAGATCGCCTTCAATGACATTCGCACCACCCTGCAGGCGCTCTATGCGATCTACGACAACTGCAACTCGCTGCACACCAACGCCTACGATGAAGCCATCACCACCCCGACCGAGGAGAGCGTTCGCCGGGCAGTGGCCATCCAGCTGATCATCAACAAGGAGCTGGGGCTGGCCAAGAACGAGAACGCCCTCCAGGGCTCCTTCATCATCGACGAGCTGACCGACCTCGTCGAGCAGGCGGTGCTGACCGAGTTTCGCAGTCTCTCGGAGCGGGGCGGGGTGCTGGGTGCCATGGAGCGGATGTATCAGCGCACCAAGATCCAGGAGGAGTCGCTGTACTACGAGTCCCTCAAGCACGACGGCGATCTGCCCATCATCGGCGTCAACACCTTTCTCGACTCCTCCGGGTCACCGACTCTGGTGCCCCACGAGGTACGCCGATCCAGCGCCGAGGAGAAGGAGTACGCGATTCGCTCCCGGGACGCCTTCATCGAGCGCAATCGTGGCCGGGGAGAGGAGGCGCTGCGGGAGCTGCAGAGGCAGGCCGTCGGGCATGGCAACGTCTTCGAGTCCCTGATGTCGGCCGGCAAGATCTGCACGCTGGGGCAGATCTCCAACGCCCTCTATGACGTCGGCGGGCAATACCGACGCAACATGTAGGCCGGCGGCACGGACGACTGGCAGTGGGTACACGAGATTTTCCCGAGATTTCCTATGCCGAGTGGCGCCGGGCGGTCGAGTCGCAACTCGGCGAGGCGACCTTCGAGTCGACCCTGATCCGCGAGTCGGAGGGTGTTCGGGTCGAGGCCCTGCAAACCGCACGGCACCCGGCGACGGACCCTCTGCAACTCGGGCCTGACCTGCCGGACCCTGGCCCCGCCACGCTGCCGTGGACGGCCTGTCAGCGATTCGACCAGGGGTCGCCCGAAAACCTCAACCGATACTTGAAGGATGATGTTTCCGGGGGCGTGGACGGGCTGAGAGTTCGTCTCGGAAGGATCGCAACGGATGGACAGCCGGAAGACGGTGCCGATGTCCGCTGCAAGAGCGACTATCTGTCTGCAATGGATGGAGTTCCGCAGACCTGGCGGGTGCTGCTCCTGGATGCAGGGGCCGGCTTCCTTCCTGCGGCGGCGCAGTCTCTGGCGGCCCTCGAGGCCCTGGGACTCCCGCCGGAGAGCAGAACGCTGCTCTGGAACGCCGATCCGATCGGCACTCTCGCTGCAGAGGGAGCCCTGCCGGCCGCGATCGACACCCTGACCTCCGATCTGGCCGACCTGGTCTCGTGGAGCCAGCAGAATCTTCCAGGCTCGCGAGCCATTGGAGTCGACACCTCGCTCTATCGGGAAGCCGGGGCCGCCATCGATCAGGAAGTAGCTATCGGTCTGGCCACCGGGGTGCAGTACCTGCGGGATCTGGAAGAGGCCGGAGTGTCGCCTGAGGTTGCCGCTGCACAGCTGGCGTTTCTGACCGCCGGCGGACAGGCGATATTTCCCGAGATCGCCAAGCTGCGGTCACTGCGCTACCTGTGGGGAAGGGTCTTGACGGCCTGTGGCGTCACCGACGACTCCATCGGGACCTGGATCCACACCGCTGTCCTGCGCCGCAGCCTGACCCAACGAGAGCCCGCGGTGAACCTTCTGCGGGTCTCGAACGCCGCCTTCGCGGCCATCGCGGGTGAAACTGACAGCCTGGAGACCCCGGAGTACGACTGGTATCGCCAGGGTGATTCCTCTGCCCGCGGACGCCGGCTGGCCCGCAATACCCAGTCGATCCTCGGCCTGGAGTCCCATCTCGGCAGGGTCCAGGATCCGGGGGCGGGTTCCTATCAGATCGAGAGTCTTACCTCTCAGCTGGTGGAGAGGAGCTGGGAGTCCTTTCAGGAGATCGAGCGGCGAGGGGGAGTCCGGAAGTGTCTACTCTCCGGCTGGCTGCAGAACCAGATCGCCCGGCGTTGGCAAGAAAGATGTGGGGCCATCGAGTCAGGCGAGATCCCGCTGGTGGGCGTCAGTGTCTACGCCCGGGATGAGGCTCCCGAGTCAGGCTCGAAGAGCCCCTCAGCATTGTCGACGGAATCCGATTCGCGCCGATCGGGGACGGTGGAGACGAGCTCCGATGGGCCCATCGAATCTCCGACGGAGAATCGCTGGAGCTGGTGCCTCGAGGCCGCCGCTCAGGATCTGTCGCTGGAGCAAATGGTTCGCCTGCTGTACGAGGGAGCGGGTTCCGTGGCCCCGACAGTCGCCGCCCTGCGGCCGGTGCGGGACGAAGAAGCGGTTGGGGCCGAGCCGGGAGACGGGTCGTGAGTCGCATCCCGTCGTTCGGCGATCTGCCGCTCTCTTCGCCGCCTGCCGGGGCCGGTTCTGCAGGGCCCTCGAAGAGCCGATCTCGACAGGCACCCGAAGGCATCTCGATTGCGGGTAGGTACCGACCCCGGGACCTGGACGAGCACGCCGATCTCGATTCCATGCCGGGGTTCGCGCCCTTCGTCCGAGGACCCTATTCGACCATGTATACCCGCCGGCCCTGGACCATCCGGCAGTATGCCGGTTTTTCCACCGCCGAGGAGTCCAACGCCTTCTATCGGCGCAATCTGGCGGCCGGTCAGAAGGGACTCTCCATCGCCTTCGATCTGCCGACCCACCGGGGCTACGACTCGGATCATCCGCGGGTAGCCGGCGACGTGGGAATGGCCGGCGTGGCCATCGATTCGATCCTGGACATGCGGCTGCTCTTCGCAGAGATTCCCCTCGACCGGATGAGCGTCTCCATGACCATGAACGGTGCGGTCCTGCCAATCATGGCGCTCTATATCGCGGCGGCAGAGGAGCAGGGCGTCCGGCAGGAGCAACTGGCGGGCACCATCCAGAACGACATCCTCAAGGAGTTCATGGTCCGCAACACCTACATCTATCCGCCGCAGGCCTCGATGCGGATCGTCGCCGACATCATCGGCTATACCGCTCGCCACATGCCGCGCTTCAACAGCGTCTCGATCTCGGGGTATCACATGCAGGAGGCCGGAGCCACGGCGGACATCGAGCTGGCCTACACGCTCGCCGATGGACTGGAGTATGTGCGTACCGGTCTCGCCGCAGGGCTGGAGGTCGATGAGTTCGCTCCGCGACTGTCGTTCTTCTTCGGCATCGGAATGGACTACTTCATGGAGGTCGCCAAGCTGCGGGCCGCGCGGCTTCTGTGGGCCCGTCTGATGCGCCAGTTCGAGCCAAGCAATCCCAAGTCGTTGATGCTGCGCACCCACTGCCAGACCTCCGGCTGGTCGCTCTCGGCGCAAGACATGTTCAACAATGTCACCCGCACGGCCATCGAGGCGACGGCCGCGGTCCATGGCCACACCCAGTCGCTGCACACCAACTCCTACGACGAGGCCCTGGCGCTGCCCAGCGATGCGTCGGCCCGCATTGCCCGCAATACCCAGCTGCATCTGCAACTCGAGTCGGGAAGCTGTCAGGTGATCGATCCCTGGGGTGGCAGCTACTTCGTGGAGAGTCTGACCCACCAGCTGACTGCGAGGGCGGAGTCCCACATCCGAGAGGTGGAGGAGCTGGGAGGAATGGTCCGCGCGATCGAGCGGGGTCTACCGAAGCTGCGTATCGAGGAGGCGGCGGCCCGTACCCAGGCGCGGATCGACTCCGGGCGTCAGAGCGTCGTGGGCGTCAACCGATACCCGCACACCGACAGGGAGCCGGTAGAGCTGTTGACCGTGGACAACCGCGAGGTTCTGCAGGCCCAGCTGGCCCGGCTGGAGACTCTCAGGGAACAACGTAATCCACAACAGGTGGCGGCGACGCTGGAGAGCCTCACCAAAGCCGCTGGAAGCGAGAGCGAGAATCTGTTGGCGGCCTCGGTGGAGGCGGCCAGAGCCGGCTGTACGGTGGGTGAGATGTCCGATGCTCTCGAGCAGGCCTTCGGTCGCCACCAGGCCGTGATCCGGACGCTGAGCGGGGTGTACAGTAGGGCGATGGAAGAGGATTCGACAGCAGTCGAGCGGCTGCGCGAGCGAGTGGAGGGCTTCCTCTCGAAAGAGGGAAGACGGCCGCGGCTGCTGGTGGCCAAAGTGGGCCAGGACGGACACGACAGGGGGCAGAAGGTGATCGCCACGGCCTTTTCGGATCTGGGATTCGATGTCGACATAGGCCCGTTGTTCCAGTCCCCGCAGGAGGTCGCCCGGCAGGCCATCGAGAACGACGTCCATGTGGTTGGGGTCAGTACCCTGGCTGCAGGGCACCGGGTCCTGGTACCGGCCCTCATCCGGGAGCTGCAGCGACAGGGTCGACAGGACATCCTCGTAGTCGTCGGTGGAGTGGTGCCACCGGCCGATCACCAGGAGCTCTTCGATCTGGGTGTGGCCGCGATCTTCGGTCCGGGGTCGGTGATCCACGAGGCCGCCGACGAGTTGCTCGACGCGCTGGATCGGCGGCCCTCCGACGGGACGACTCCGGACTCCCCATGAGCGGCACCGAAATGAGGCCCGGCAGACCTGGGCTGACACCCGAAGCGTACGTCGAAGGCGTGCGGGCTGGGGACGCGGCCATTCTGGCGCAGGCCATCACCCTCATCGAAAGTCAGCGTCCGGCGGATCGCAGACTCGCCCAGGAAGTGTTGGCCGAGCTACTGGGCGGCACCGGTTCAGCGACACGGGTAGGGGTCTCCGGAGTCCCTGGAGTGGGGAAGAGCACCTTCATCGACGCCCTGGGAATCCGGTTGACCGGCAACGGACACCGGGTCGCGGTCCTGGCGGTCGATCCGTCCAGCTCGCTCTCGGGAGGGAGCATTCTGGGAGACAAGAGTCGCATGCCACGTCTCGCCACCGATCCGCGGGCCTTCATTCGGCCCTCGCCCGACGCTCTGACGCCGGGCGGGGTCGGACGACGGACCCGAGAGTCCCTGCTGCTCTGCGAAGCTGCCGGCTTCGACATCGTCATTGTCGAGACCGTTGGTGTGGGGCAGTCGGAGACTCTGGTGGCCGAGATGGTGGATACCTTTGTGGTGCTCCTGCTGGCCGGTGCGGGCGATGAGCTGCAGGGGATCAAGAAGGGAATCCTGGAGCTGGCGGACATACTGGCGATCAACAAGGCTGATGGCGACAACCGGAACGCTGTGCAGGCCGCCCGGAGGGAGTACTCGGCGGCCCTGCGTTATCTTCCCCGGCGTAGCTCCGACTGGCAGACACCGGTCCTGGCGATGAGCGGTCTGACGGGTGAGGGGTTGGCGGAGCTGTGGTCTGAGGTGGAAGAGCACCGTCGGTCGCTGGAGCAATCGGGCGACCTCGAGCGTCGTCGGAGCCAGCAGAATCGCCGCTGGATGTGGTCGATGATCGAGGAGAGACTCAAAGAGACTTTCTCCCAGGATCCCCGAGTGCGTCAGCGCCTTCCGCGACTCGAGGAAGAGGTCCTGGCCGGGACCGTCAGCCCTGGTCAGGCCGCACAGGAGCTCCTCGATCTGGTGGCACGCCAGACGGACCGGTCCGATTGACAGCGCCAGAGCGAGGGGATAGCTTCTGCGATGTACCGTTGAGCGCGGCGAAGACCCTCGACGCGCCAGGTTCTTTGACCGGATAGGGACACCCTTGAGCAAACGTCGCCGAGCCCGCGAGATGGCCATCCAGATGCTCTACCAGAGCGATCTGGGACAGGAGCCTCTGGCCAGGGTGTTCGCCGACTTCCGGCCTCAGGAGTACCTGCGAGATGAAGACTCTGATCATAGGGGGGCGGCAGACCCGGTCGATATCAAGGAAGCCTTCCAGTACGCCCAGACCCTGGTCGGTGGCACCCTCGATCATCTCGAGGAGATCGACGATCTGATCCGTCATCAGGCCGAGCATTGGCGACTCGAGCGGATGCCGGCGGTGGATCGGAATATCCTGCGTCTGGCGGTCTTCGAGTTCCTCTACGAGACCGACGTTCCGAAGCTGGTGATTCTGGACGAGGCCATCGAGTTGGCCAAGGAGTTCGGCACCGAGCAGTCCGGGAGATTCGTCAACGGAGTCCTGGACGGTATCCTCAAGACCCAGTCACTGCCCGGAAGCCTGACCTAAAATGCATCAACTCTCCGGAGAGCGGAATTGAAACGACTCGCGCTTGCTCTATTCTTCGCCTCGACGGCCTGTGGGCTGATCGGTTGTGGCTATGGCCTGATCGGCCGCACCAGCAACCTGCCGGACGACATCAATTCCATCTTCGTCCAGACCCTGGAGAACCAGACCACTCGCCAGCAGATCAATCTCCTCCTCACCGACGCCATCGTGCAGGAGTTCGTCACCCGACGACGATTCACCATCGCCACCAGCGCCGGCACGGCCGACGCGGTCTTGAGCGGCGTTCTGACCGCCTATATCGTTCGTCCGGTGGAGTTCGACGAGAATGGTCGCGCCTCTCGTTACGAGTTCACCATCCGCACCAACATGCGATTCCAGCGGCAGGGCAGTGACGAGATTCTCTGGGCCCAGGCCAACTACGTCTACCGAGGCGACTTCGAGCTGGCAGAGGACGAAGCGCAAGGCACGATCATCGACAACGAAGACCCGACCATCCAGCTGGTCTCCAGGGAGTTCGCCCAGACCATGGTCATCGACATGCTGGAAGGGTTCTAGGGCCAGGTAGCCAACACCACAAGCAGAACCGCCCTGCCATCCTCGAGGGACAACAGGGCAGTGATTTCTCGCTCGGCTTCGAGTTGGAGAGAGTCAGTCCTTCATTTGCGCCACGGCGCGGGTGAGACGGGACTTGGTGCGGGCGGCGGCGTTACCGTGGATGACCTTCTTGCGGGCGGTGACATCCACCACGCTGAGGGTCTGGGCGAGGAGCTCCTCGGCCTTGGCCTTGTCCCCTGCATCCACCGCTTCGCGAACCTCGCGCACGGCGCCGCGCATATGCGAACGCTGAGCACGATTACGGGCCCGCTCCTTGGCGGTGCGCTCGATCCGCTTCTCGGCCGACTTGATATTTGCCATCGATCTACCTTCCTTTGTTTCCCGATTGCCCGGTGAACGGGCAACGGCGACGGAGTCTAGCCGGGAAGCTAGTCGACGTCAACACCCAACGCGGCCAGCCTCTGTCGGGCCAGGTTCGCCTCGTCGGTACCGGGATACTCCCTGATTACATGCTGGAGCTGCACCACACCCTGCTCCTGCTGACCGACCTCCAGATAGGCGTAACCCTTCTTGAGCAACGCGCTGGCCAGCTTGTCACTGCGCGGATAGCGACGCAGGATGTCGTCGAACTCCCGGATCGCCTGCTCGTACTTGGCCTGGCTGAAGTAGCACTCACCGGTCCAGTAGGCGGCATTATCCGCCAGCTCGGTGTCCGGGAAATCGTCGAGATACTGACGGAATCCCAGAATGGCCAGATCGTAGTTGCCCCGCAGATAGTCGTTGTAGGCGGTCTGGTACAGCGCCTGCGGATCGGTCGGGGTGGTCATGGGGCCCTGGGTGGTGCTCGTAGGGCCGCCTGTCGCCCCCAGAGCCGCCCGGACGGACTTGAGCTCCTGATTGGTGGCGGCGATCTGCTGCGATAGCTGCGCCAATCGGTAGTTGGAGTCTTCCAGATTGGCCTCCAGCTGATCGATCTGCAGGGAGACATTCTGCACCGCCACCTGCATATCGGCGGCGGACTTGGTCAGACGCTCGGTCTGGGTCGAGATCTCGCTCTGCAGCTCACCGACCTCCTCCTTGCTCGAAACCTGCTTCTGGAGCTGGAGGACCTGGCGCTGGATGTCGGAGAGCTGGCTCTGTAGGGAGTCGATATCGCTTCCCGAGACGCAACCGACGAGGGCGACCGACAGCAGCGCGACGCTGCTCGAGAAAAGGAGATGCTTCACTGCCGGACGTCCGCTCAACCGCCGCTGCGGCCGGTGATGAGGAAGTGATCCCGACGATTCCGCCACCAGCAGCTCTCCGTCGAGTCGGTGCACTGAGGTCGCTCCTCACCGTAGCTGATGGTCTGGATCCGCGAGGCCGGGATGCCCAACGAGACCAGGTAGTCCTTGGCTGTGTTGGCCCGCCGCTCACCGAGAGCCAGGTTGTACTCGGCGGTACCCCGCTCGTCGCAGTGACCCTCGATGCGGAACATGAACTCCGGATGGGCCTTCATGAAATCAGCATTCTTGGCCAGCCGTTCTCGAGCTTCGGACTTGAGCTCGAAGCGGTCGAAATCGAAGTAGACGTCACCGAGGAGTCCCTGCTCGTAGGCCGCCCGGTTGGCGGTCTCGATGTCCTCGCTGAACGGATCGGGAGTCTTGTCGACCACCGGCGGGGGAGTGGGGGCGGCGACCTCCTCGACAGGCTCGGGCGCCGGGGCTTCCACCTCGGGTGCCGGAGCCGGCTTCTTCTTGGGACAGCCAACAAAGAGAATCGACAGCGCCAGCACACCGATCCACACCATCAGCAGGGACTTACGGTTCATGAGGGTCTCCTTCGTCCTGAAATCAAATTCAATTGAATGTTTTCAGCCTTTCGGCCTGCCCGCTACTGTAACAGAACGAATTGCCGATCATCAATAGATCTTTTGAGCGCTAAGTATGCATGTTAATTGAAGAATCCCGACCATGCCGGGCCATAGTTGTTTCCGTCCCGGGTAATCTGGCGCACATTCGCTCCATCGGCGTCCATGATGTACACCTGAGTCCGATTCTCGCGGCCCGCGGATCGTTTGGAGGTGAAGACGATCCGTTTGCCGTCTGGAGAGAAGGACGGCGTCTCGTGGCTGCCGCCGCCGTTGGTCAGCAGTCGGCTCTCCAGGGTCACCACATCGGCGATGGCGACATCGAAGGTGCCGCGTCGTCGGGAGGCGTAGACCAGGCGGGTACCATCGGGACTCCAGGAGGCACCATCGTTGTAGTCACCATCGAAGGTGACCCGACGCAGATTGGCTCCCTCGGCGTCCATGACATACACCTGTGGCGAGCCGGTGCGGCTCGAGGTGAAGGCGATTCGCTGCCCGCTGGGGCTCCATTCCGGATTGGTGTCGATACCCGAGGAGTGGGTCAATCGCCGCGGATTGGAGCCGTCACGGTCGCAGACGAAGATCTCGGAATTGCCGCCACCGACCGAGCGGGCGAAGACGATCTGCCGCCCGTCGGGAGAGAAAGAGGGCGAGATGTTGAGGTTTCCGGACGTCAGGACCGGTGTCTTGGTGCCGCTCTCCACGTCCACCAGATAGATTCCGGGGACGCCGGAGAAGTACGAAACATAGGCGATCTCTTCGCGTGCCGGACTCCAGGTGGGGGAGAGAGAGATCGACTGGTGACGCGTGATGGCCCGTTGGTTGGAGCCATCGGCATCCATCAGGTAGACCTCCTTGTGACCGTCACGATCGGAGTAGAAGGCGATACTGGTGAGAGAGATCCCACGGCGGCCGCTGAAGGCGAGAACGATCTCGTCGGCAAAGGTGTGGGCGATTCGCCGGGCCACCGCCGGCACGCCGCGATACCGCTTGCCCAGAACGACCTCGCCGCTCTGCAGATCGAAGACCCGTCCTTCGAGGACGATCTTGCCCGGCTCTTCCTTGACCTGGGTGGTCAACAGCAACTCATTGCGTAGCGATCGGTACATCTCGAAGTCCCGCTGGGGATCGCCAGTGAGGCTGAGCACCGACAGCTCCGCAGGTCCCTGGACAAGAAAGACTCCGCTCTCATCCAGATCCGATCGCAGGGTCTTCTCGAGCTCCCTCGCCGCTCTGGCCAACTCCGGAGTGAGCAGCTCGATTCCCTCCATCGCCGGCATCGCCATGCGGAACCGGGATCGCTGCCGGCCCTCGAGGGTAACCGTGACTTCGGGATCCTCGGGCCCGGTCGTCTCTGGGAGCTGCTGAGCCGTGATTTCTCCAGCACCCGACAGGAGAGCCAGAAGGGCAAGGAGAAGGGCGGAGCGGCGGTAGGAGTTTCGATTTCGCGTCATGGCTCAAGTCCCTTCCGGACTAGCGGAGGATCAAGTTGACCCCCAGAGATTTGTGTCTGAAACTCTGGGGAAGCTTGGGAAATGGAGCGGCCAGCTGGATGGCCCGCAGACCAGCCAGGTCGTACGAGTTGTAGCCCGAGGACTGCAGGACCCGCACGTCGGAGATGTGCCCATCGCTGTGAATGCGAAAGTGGATGATGGCTTCGATGTCGGCACCCAGGGGTGGTCGCTTCCACTGCGAGCCGATCATGGCCAACATCTGGTCGACGTAGTACCCGTAGACAAAGTCGGGGTTGTCCAGACCGCCGACCGCGGCGCCGAAGGCCGAGGTGCCCAGGGAGCTACCTCTCGCCGAGCCCTGTCGCTGTCCGAGGGCCTCCTGGCCGGAGCCGCTCTCCTGGCGGGAGGGCTCAGCGGCCGGTGCCGGCTGAGGGGTACGCTCGGGCTGCGTGACGGGCTTCTTCTCCGGCGACGGCAACACCGGCTGCTGCGGATCTGGCTCCGACTCGCTGACCACGGGCTCGGGCTTCGGCTTGGGCGGCGGTTCGGCTCTGGGTGCGGCAGCCACCGGCTCTTCGACGCCGAGAGCCTGCACCGGGACGATGGTGATCGGCGTGAACTCGATGGGCTCTGGCTCCTTGTGGGTCAGGATGGGCACCAGAATGAGGCTGGAAAGCAAGAACAGGTGCAGGATCGCCGAAAGCAGCACGCTGCGTTTGCGGTCGAGTCGGCCGGCGAGCTGACTAGATCGCTTCTGGAGTACCGATTCGAGGGCCAGTTCCATACAGGATGCTTTCGGTCGCTCAGTTCTTTCGTTCGGTCACCATGCCGACATGCTGGATGCCACCATCGTGGAGAATGTCCAGCACTTCCATGACCACGCCATAGGCCAACTCGCGATCTCCTTTGAGGAAGACTGTGTCGTCACCGCGGGCCTCGATCAGCGGTTGCAGCCGTTCGATGAGCTGGCTCGGATGAATCGGTTCCTCCTGGACGTACACCAGACCGTCCCGATTGACCGACAGGACCAGGGGATCGTCGACCCGCATGGGCAGGGCTTCGGCCTCGGCCTGGGGCAGAGCCACTTCGATTCCCTGGTGCAACATGGGTGCCGTGATCATGAAGATGATCAGCAACACCAACATCACGTCGACCAGCGGAGTGATGTTGATGTCGGCGAGGACGGTCTCGTCCCGATGATCGCCGTCGGCGGAGGTAGAGATCATGGCCATGGTGCTAGCCCTCCGTCAGCTGGCTCGCGCATCAGGTGAAGTTGCGCTCGGCCAGGTTGATGAACTCGAGGATGAAGTCGGTCATCTGCGACCGCAGCTCGCGAAGTTGGTTGGCGAAGAAGTTGTAGCCCATCAGAGCCGGGATGGCGGCGATCAAGCCGAGGGCCGTGTTGATCAGGGCTTCGGCGATACCGGGAGCGACGGCAACCAGCGAGGTCGAGCCGGTGATGCCGATATCGCGAAAAGCGGCCATGATGCCCCAGACGGTACCGAAAAGGCCGATGAACGGTCCGGCGGCCGCTGTCGTGGCGAGGAACCCGGTGCCTCGGGTCAGATGGTTGGTCTCCAGGTTCGCTGCCCGTCGGAGGCTGCGCTCGAGCGCCGCCAGGGAGGTGATCTGATAGGCGCGCTGACCACCGGCGCTGTCCCGTCCCTGTGCCTTGACCTGGGCGTCGATCTCCACATAGCCGGCACGAAAGAGTCCGACCAGCGGCGAGACCTGCATGTGCTCGGCCTGGGCCGCGACCTCACTGAACCTCTGGCTGCGTCGAAAGACCTCGAGGAAAGCCTCCGTCTGGGATGCCGCCCGGCGCAGATGTAGGGCCTTGCCGATCATGATGGCCCAGGAAACCAGCGACATGAGGATCAGGAGGCCGGCCACGAACCAGGCCATGGGCCCGGTCTGGAGAAACATCTGAATCAGACCGGGCGCCGCAGGTTCGCCGATCTGAGCCAGCAGGACGGTAACCTCGAACGTGCGTATCATGGAGTCTCCCTGTCAGCGGGGCACAAGGTAGCATGCCCGTTGCGTGGCTGTCCACGCCGCTTCCGGACCAGACCCCAGGACCAGCTAGCGTGGTAAACTTCGCTCGGAGCCTATTCGAGCCTGGTCCTCGTCCGAGGCCGTCCAGGCTCGCTCCCGAGGTTCGAATCCACATCGGCTTAGCAAGGAGGACCAAGGTAGATGAAGATCGCGGTCTGTATCAAACAGGTGCCTGACAGCGAGGCGCGACTGCGCATCGCCGGAGACGGCAAGTGGATCGAAGAGGAAGATGTGCAGTTCGTCATCAACGAGAGTGACGAATACGCCCTGGAAGAAGCGCTGACGCTCGCAGAAGCCACCGAAGGAGAGGTCGTGGTGTTCAGTCTGGGACCCGAGCGGGTCCGGGAGGCCCTGCGCAAGGCGTTGGCCCTGGGAGCTGTGCGAGCCGTCCATCTCAGCGACGAGGCCTTTGCCGGTGGCGACAGTCTGGCCACCGGGAGAGCCCTGGCAGCAGCCATCGGTCAGGGTGAGTTCGATCTCGTCCTGACCGGCTCGCAGTCGGATGACGCGGGTTTCGGATCCACCGGCTCGGTGGTGGCCGGCCACCTGGGGTGGCCGCACGCCTGGCTGGTCATGGGTGTGGAGATGGATGAGGACGGTGGTGGTGCCAAGGTGACCCGCGAGATGGAGGCGGGAATGAACGAGATCTCTCATCTCGGATTTCCCGCGGTTCTGGAGATCCAGGCGGGTCTCAACAAACCTCGCTATGCCTCGTTGAAGGGGATCATGCAGGCCAAGCGCAAGGAGATCGCCCAGGTCTCGCCCGCGGATCTGGGACTCTCTGCCGAGGAGATCGGCTCAGCCGGCTCGCGGCTGGAGGTCCTCAGCGTGGCGCTACCGGATGCGGGTGAAGCTGCGCAGATCATCGAAGGCGATCCGGCCGAGGCGGCCCGAATCCTGGTGGAGAAACTACAGAAGGAAGCGAGGGTCCTCTGATGGCGAACAAAATCTGGGTAGTGGCGCAACAGCGCGAGGGCAAGCTGCACAAGATGTCGCTCGAAGCGGTCCGGGCGGGTCAGATCGTGGCCGAGCTGACCGGTGGATCGGTCGAGGCCATCGTTCTGGGTTCGGGTGTCGAGCCTGTCGCCGCCGAGCTGGCCGCGTGTCAACTGGCCGTGGTGCGGGTCATCGACAGCGAGAAACTCGCTGAGTACACGCCGGGGGCCTACATCGGGGCCCTACAGGCGGCCTACGCTCAAGGGACGCCGGACTTCCTGATCTTTCCCCACACCTATCAGACGGTGGATTATGCCCCACGACTGGCCCAGACCCTGGGTGGAGGACTCGTTCCCGAGGCGACTTCGGTCTCCAGCGAGGACGGCCACCTGGTGTGGCGGCGACCGGTCATGAGCGGCAAGCTGGAAGCGCGGGTGCGAACCCGGGGAGAGGGCCCGGTAGTGGTCAGCGTCCAGTCGGCGGCGTTTCCGGCCGACGAGGTCGTCGCCGGGCAGGCGCCGGTCGAGGCGCTGTCTGTGGACGAGGCCGCTCTGGCCAGCGATCGACGGATTCTGGGGGTCGAGGAGGCTGCCGCCGGCGACGTCGATCTCACCCAGAGCGAGTACATCGTCGCGGTGGGTCGCGGCATCGGTGATGCCGACAAGATCGGTCCGCTCGAAGATCTGGCGGCGGCCCTGGGGGCCGAGCTGGGTGCCAGCCGTCCGGTGATCGACAACGGCTGGCTACCGCGTGAGCGGCAGGTCGGCTCCAGTGGCCAGACCGTCTCGCCGAAGATCTACCTGGCGGCGGGGATCTCGGGCGCCATTCAACATCTGGTGGGCATGAAGGGCTCCCAGGTCATCGTCGCTATCAACAAGGACCGGGGAGCGCCGATCTTCAACGTTGCCCAGTACGGCATCGTCGGTGATCTGCACGAGGTGGTGCCGGCCCTGGCGGCGGCGATTCGCGAAGCCAAGGGGGCCTAGGGGTTAACCTGGGAACGGCGCAGCTCGTAGAGAGCGATGGCTGCGGCCACGGTCGAGTTGAGGGACTCGACCTGCCCGGTCAGAGGGATGGTGATCTCGGTGTGCTCGAGCTCCAGCACCTGCTTGGAGACTCCGGGCCCTTCGGCGCCCACCGCCAGGATCGCAGGGCCGGAAGAGGCGGCCAGATCTGCCACCGGACCCCCTTCGCGGGGCACCAGTACCAGCCACCGCGGCTCCACTGTGGCGACTCGTCGGTGAAGATCTCGCGGCTCGACGCCCACGGCAATCGGCATGCGCAGCAGGCTGCCGGCAGATGCCCTGAGGGAACGCGGATGATTGGGGTGGGCCGATCCTCGTGCCAGGGCCACCGCGGTCACTCCAAAGGCCTCGGCCACCCGCACCAGGGCGCCGAGGTTCCCGGGGTCCTGCATCCCGTCGAGAAAGAGATAGGTCCCATCGGCCGCCACCGGCAGGGTCTCGACCCCCTCTCTAGGCAGCTTGGCGACGGCCAGAACACCGCGCGGCGAATCCGCATCGCACAACCACTCGAGAAGCTCCGGTGCCACCTCGGTCACCGGTACTACGGCTCTCTCCAGCAGCGCCGCGTGAGCCGGCTCGGAGACGAATCGAGGGGTCGCCAGGATCGAGTCGATGCCCACTCCAGCGGCCAGGGCTTCGGCCACCAGGTGCGGCCCCTCGAGCACCGCCCGGTCTCCTTTACAGCGACGGAGCCGGCGAATATCCTTGATCTTCTGATTCTGGCGACTGACGATCATGGACAAAGATCTTAGGGCCTTCTGGCGCCGGTTCCAAGGCGGAATCGAGATTGCTGTGGCCAGCTCGGCCCCCGACAAGCTCCTCGGCATCCGAGACGGCTTCGTGCGTTACTTTCACGAGGGCCTCGGACGACCGATCCCCATCGCGGTCGTACCCCAGCAGACCGGAGACGATCCTCTCGGTCTCACCCTGACAGATGAAGAGACCATCGAGTTGGCCAGAGAAAAGGCGACGGCCGTCCGTGAGGAGCTGGGGCAGGCCTACCATTTCTATGCCGCAGCCGAGGGCGGCCTGCATTCGCTGGAGATGGCGGGCCGGGTGCACTACTTCGTCCGCGCCTGGACGGTCATTCTCGGTTTGGCCGGTGAGGCCTGGGGAGCCAGCGGTTCGGTGGAGATCCCTTCACGCCTCATCGAAGGACTCGACGATCAGCAGATTCCGTTCGCCATTCCCGGCACCCGTCGGAAGGGCGGCATGACCAGCTCGCTCACCGGTGGGCTCGAGTCCCGCCGTAACGCGGTGGCGGTGGCCACCTTCCATGCTGTCTCGTCGGTGCTCTACGGGATTATCGAGAGTCACCCGTTGCGGCGTCACTGATCCTCGATCTCGGACCAGCTCTTGCCGTACTTGAGCACGTCGTGCTTCAAGAGATCGAACTCGTTCTGTCGGTCTCCCGGCCGAGCATCCCGGTAGACGGTGTCACATCGGTAGCAGACCACCGACTCACGGAGACGATAGTAGAGGGCCAGATCCACCAGGCTCAGAACCACCAGCGATAGACCGTAGGTCCAAGGAACCAGAGCCGCGCCGATCGCCACCAGCGTGCAACCCAGGGCGCGGTTGAAGTCCCGCTGGCGATAGAGGTGCCGACAGTCGCAGAGAACACAACGCTCGATATGGGTCTCGTCCTCGCTGGACCAGCCGTCGATCGAGACTGCCTGTGTCTCCTGGCAGTTGGGGCAGGTCAACTGGCTCTGACCACGCTCCAGTCGAGACTTGAACGGCATCCCGCAGGCTTTGCACTGGGTCCGGATTCGCAACAGCTCGATACTTTCCTAGATCGGCACACCGGTGGTCACGGACAGGTAGAGAGCGGTGATCTCGCCGATGAAGCTGCCGACCAGAAGCACATAGAGGATGCCGGTAGCGGACTGGTTCGAATGGTTGCGGGCACAGTGGAGAGACATCAGGGCGAGCAACAGCGGGATGACCAGACCCCAGAGCAGCCGGAACCAGAAGAACATCCCCTGACCTCCGAGATCCACCAACAGTCCCCAGGGATGGGGCTGCACGAATGGATCGACCGAGTGGGCTGCCAGCAGGCTGGCGACCACCACGACTGCTCGCAGGACCACTATGGCGGTCAGGACGCGGCAGAAGCGGATCAGATGACGAAAGCTGAGCTTGGGGGAGATCAGGTACCAGTGGCCGAGCAGCATGGTGATCAGCGACCAGCCGAGCAGCAAAGCCGAGCTCGCCAGACTGGCTGTGGTGAGCAGGCTGCGGTAGGGGAGGGGAGTCCGCGCCGCGATCAGCGTCGTGCCGCTCAACCAGAGGGCCACCGAGACCAGGCCCAGAGTCAGCGCGGCGGGGAGGCGTACCCAACGCCATTTCTCCATCCAGACCCCGGCATAGTAGAGAAAGGCGGTCACCCCGGCAGCACCCAGGAGCGCGATGCCGAGTCTGTCATGGGGTGCGAAGGGCCGGCTCGGATGGAGCAGCACGACCGCCGTCACCAGGGCCAGCAAACCCAACAGAATCAGGGCGTTGAGCTGGAAGTAGCCGCGCCCCAGATCACGTTCGGGGATCCAGAACAGTGTCGAGGCGATGCCGGCGATGAGCGCCAACAGGAAGAGGATGAAAACGCCCATACGTCCTCAGCTTCGGACGCCCAACAACAGATACATCGACAGGATCATGAAGGCGATGTTGGGACTCCAGACCGCCACCAGAGGTGGCAAGGCGCCCGTCTCACCCAGGGTCGAGGTGAAGGCGAGCATGGCATAGAAGACCATTCCCAGGACCAGACCGATGCCGACCCCGTAGAGGGTCCCCCTCCTGCCGAGCCGAAAGGAGAACGGCAGAGCCACCAGGGCCATCACAATGGAGGCGAAGGGAAGCGAGATCTTCTTGTGCAGCTCGACCTCCAGGTCGGGGACGGCCTGACCGCTGTTCTGGATCTCTTCGATGTGATCCCGCAACTCTCCGTAGGCCATGGCGTCGGGGAGCTTGTACTCGGACTCGAAGTAATCGGGGGATTCGGGATAGTAGTCGATGACCGGCTGATTGAAGTTCCGATACTCGAGAACTTCGCCGCCCTCGAAAGCTCGCACCCAGCCCTGGTTGAAGAGCCAGGCATCCCCGAGATAACGGGCGGAGTCCGAGTAGAGCCGCCGGGTCAGCCCTCCCTGGTCGTCGAACTCGAACACCTGCAGGCTCTGCAGTTGCTTGTCCCGATCGTCGTAGTCCTGGTAGTTGTAAATATAGCGCCCCTGTCCGAACAGCCATTGATGATCGGCTCGCCGGTACGAGCGAGCCGCGGTGCGTCCACGAATCCGGTCTTTCAGCTGCGCCGCCTTTTCATTGGTTGCCGGCAGAACCGTGGTCTGCAGAAAGCCCCCGAGAATGGCGATGAGAATCGCCGCGATGACAGCCGGCAGGGCCAGGCGGTAGAGACTCACTCCCAGCGATTTGGCCGCCGTCACCTCATTGGTCTTGGAGAGCACCCCGAAGATCACCAGAGTGGTCACCAGCACCGCCATCGGAGAGATCTCGTAGAGAAGACCCAGGGAGAGATATCGGTAGTAGTCGAGAATCACGCTGGCCGGCACATCGTTGCGGAAGATCTCATCGATCCGGTCCGAAAGGTCGGCCACCACCGAGATGGCGACACCCGACAGCAGCACCAGCACGACCACCCCGGCGAACATGCGCATGACGTACCGGTCGAGCAGGTTGGGAAACCGCAGACGCAGGCGGGGGAGTCGGAGGACCACGTCGGCCTTGCCGTTGCCACCGCTAGCCGGTTTGACGGCTAGGGCCTCAGTGCGTGGCGGGCGGCCGAATCGCTTCTTGATGAAGCTCAGGTTGAGCAGCGAGAAACGCCGCACCAGGCCATCGAGACGGCCCAGGAGCAGGGACCGATCGCTGTTTCGTCGAATGATCAGAAAGACACCGGCGATGGCGAAGAGCACATTCGGCAGCCACATCGCCAGGGCCGCCGGCATCTTGCCGACACGGGCCATCTCCTCACCGTTGTTGAGGATGATGTAGTAAAGCATGATGATGGCGATGGACATGGCGAAGCCCGAAGACTTGCTGCTACTGCGATTGCCGCTGACCCCCAGCGGCAGCGCCAGGAGTCCGAAGACCGCCGTGGCCACCGGAATGGAGAACTTCTTGTGGATCTCCACCTGGGTGATGTTGCGCATCTCATCGCTCAAGCCCGGTGTCCGTAAGCGCTCACGGAGCTCCGGCACGGTCAGCTCTCGCACGCCTTTGGTGATGTTGATCCGCTGGTCGGAGGCGAATCGATCGACGAGAACCTGCTCCAGACTGTCGAATTGGGTAACTTTGTAACGATCCGGATCGGCCAGGTCGACCTCGTGCACCAGAGCGTTGTTCAGGTGCAGCATCAGTCGGTCGTTGCTTTCGTCGAACCTGACTTCGCCACGTTCCGCGACGGTGACCTTGCCGGCAGTGCCTTCCGGGTCTTCAGCGACGAAGACGCCATCCCAGTGAGCCGCGTCGGGTGGTGAATCGAAGATGTAGAGCACCAGCCCTTGCCAGTCCTCGTAGAACACCCGTGGTTCGATGTGTTTGCTGCTCGAGCCGGTGACGATGTCGACCCGGAGCTGCTGGAGTGAGTGGTTGGCGCGCGGCAGCGTCCAGACCATCAGAAAGACATTGGCGGCCGTCAGCAGCAGCGAAAGTGCCAGCACCGGTCGATAGAGCTGGAAGAGGCTGATACCGCACGAGCGCAGCGCCACGAGCTCGCTGTCCGAGGAGAGCCGGCCCATGCCCACCAGGACGCCGAAAAGCAGCGCCATGGGAATGGTCAGTACGACGATATTCGGCAGGGTCAGCAGCAGCAGCTTGCCGACGATGTCGGCCGGCACATCCCGTCGGACGATCATCTCCGCCGAGCGGAAGAGAAACTGCATCAGGAGCAGGAAGGTGTAGACCAGGAAGCCCAGGATGACGGGACCCAGGACTTCCATGAAGACATAGCGGTCGAGGCGTTTCACGACGGTGGGATTATACGGGGATTCGAATCGGGGGTTGAGAGCGATCCCCGGTGGTCCGTATATCGCGTCCGATAAGATATATTATGTAAACTTACTAAACTGAACAGGCCAGCTGGCCGTCCTTCTCCGCCCGCCAGGTCACGACCCCTACTAGACCGACTCTTCCCTGGAACGGAGGTCTTGCAGGATCTCCTCCAAGGCTGAGATCAGGTCGTCTTTGTCCACGGTACTGCGACGGAAGCTGAGCTGCAGGTTGAAGGTCTTGTCGGGGGCCCGGAACTTGAACGTGTAGGGTTTTTGTCTCTGCGTTCGAGACCTCGACGTTGCCGACTTGCGAGCTACGGCGCGCAGATCGTCGCGACTCAATCCCTGGGTTGCCACCCGTTCCAGCAGCGCCAGCATCTCCGCTGGCTCCGAGGTCAGCTTGACGATCTCCAGCAGCACCGACTTGGAGTCGACACCCAGCCTGATGGCTGCTTCTTGGATCTCGGACGGCATCTCGAGCAGAGCCAGTCCTTCGGTGATCACGCTTCGGGATTTGCCGACCGCATCGGCGATCTGACCGTGGGTGTACCCGTGGACATCCGCCAACCGCCGGTATCCGTCCCCCTCTTCGAAGGGCGTTAGATCCTTTCTTTGGAGATTCTCCACCAGGGCGATCTCCAGGGCCTCCGTCTCCCCCACCTGCATCTCGATGACCGGAACCTGGGCCAGCCCCGCTTCCAGCGCCGCGTGATACCGCCGCTCGCCAGAGATGATGCGCAGCATTCGACCGGTCTCTTCGTCCTCTTCCTCCGGAATCGGTCGGACGAGAATGGGTTCGAGGATTCCCTTGTCCTCGATCGAGGCTGTCAGCTCGGTGAGGTCCCCCATGGCCGAGCGCGGTTGGGACGGATCGGGCTCGATGAGGTCGACCTCCACCATCCGCCCTACCGGCGCCTCGCTGCGAACGGTCAGATCCTCGACGAAGTGAGCCGAGTGCCGCATTTTCACCTGCTCGGGCAGGCCGCGCTTGTCTCCGGCGGCGTCAGACACGACCGAGAATCTCCTCGGAGAGCTTGTAGTACTGAAACGCGCCGCTGGAGCGCGGTGCAAATGAGAAGATCGACTCGCGGTAGGCTGGACTCTCCTCGAGTCGGACGCTCTTCGAGATCACCGTGTCGAAGAGCTTGTCCCCGAACACCTGTCTGACCTGCTCGCGGATATCCTTGGAGAGTCGGGTGCGATTGTCGAAGAGGGTCAGCAGCGCCCCCAGAATCTGCAGACGGGGATTGGCTCTCAACTTGATCTTGTCGATGGTCTCGAGCAGATCGTCGGTCCCTTCGAGAGCGAAATAGCTGGACTGGATGGGGATCAGCACATGGGAAGCCGTGACCATGGCATTGACGGTGATGATGCCCAGCGCCGGCGGTGTGTCGATCACGATGAACTCGTAGCGACGTCGGATCCTCTTGACTTCGTCCTTCAGTCGGTAATAGCTGTCCAACTCTCCCAGCAGTTTGGCCTCGATCTTGGCCAACGCGATGGACGACGGCGCCACCTCCAGATGCTCCACCAGCTCCGCCTTGCGAATGACATCGGCGAGAGCGACGTCGGGCTCCACCAGCGCTTCGTACACCGTCTGGTCGAGCTCGTGCACGTTGACGAACGACAAAGAGCTGTTGGCTTGCGGGTCCAGGTCGATGAGCAGGGTGCGCAGACCCTTCGAAGCGAAGGCGGCGGCGAGGTTGATGGCCGTGGTGGTCTTCCCCACCCCGCCTTTCTGATTGGCAATCGCGATGATCATGCGGTCGCCGCGAGTCTACGGGAGCCCCGATATCGGGTCAAGCTCCGCCAGGGCCGATCCGAGGATCATGTCGGCGCGCCGACATTCAAGGTAATTTCCTGATTTCAGGGAGTTTACGGGTACAAGCTACATCTCGTACTCACCGAAGTCGTCCTCGGCAGCCTCTTCCAGCCACTGCTTGAGCTTCTCTTCGTCGGTGATGCGGCTGGCGAAGTCGGCTGCCTGTGCGCTCTCGAGGACGCTGCGATGGGCGAAGATCGGCGCGTCGGCCCGCAAGGCCAGGGCGATGGCATCGCTCGGTCGAGAATCGATCCCGTGGGCTCCAGCGGGGCCGTCCACCGAGATGACGGCGTAGAAGGTGTTCTCTTTGAGCGCCGAGATGGTCACTCGGCGGACGGTGGCGCCAAGGAGCTCCAATGAGGTGAAGAGCAGATCATGGGTCATCGGTCGGGGCGGTTCGACCCCCTCGATCCGCAGCGCGATGGCATTGGCTTCAAAGACGCCGATCCAGATCGGCAGGAACGTGTTGCCTGATGGATCGTGCAGAAGGACTATGGGGGTCTTGGACGAAGGATCCAGCATGAGACCGCGGATCTCCATCTGCACCATTTCGAGGAGCTCATTCATGCGGTCTCTATTGTGCTCCCCGACCCGGGGCGCGTCAAGGAGAAACGGCACCCGGAAGGTGGGCTCCCATGAGGCTGTGGGGATTGGCCTTTTCGATCCGGACCGGTGTGATGCTGCCCAGCGGAGCCTCCTCCTGGGCCGCCTCGAAGTGCACGATCCGATGACAGGTGGTCCGACCCGCCAGCGCTCGCGGCGTCGTCCCGAGCCCGGTCACCAGAACCGGCATCTCGGCGCCGACCAGGCTCTCGTTCAGCTCGCGCTGGATCGACTCCTGGCGGGCCAGCAGTTGCTGAAGCCGCTCGGCGGCGAGGTCGTCGTCCACCTGGGAAGCGAGGTTCAGGGCCGCGGTTCCAGGGCGCGGTGAATAGCGAAACGCGAAGACAGAGGAGAATCGTACCTCTTCGATCAGGTCGAGGGTCTGGGCAAAGTCGTCGTCCGTCTCGCCAGGGAACCCGACGATGATGTCGGTCGACAGCGCCAGATCCGGTCTCGCCGTCCGTAGCCGTGCGACCAGCTGCCGATACTCACCCGCGGTATAACCCCTCCCCATCAGCCGTAGAATGCGATCGGAGCCGGACTGCACCGGTAGGTGGAGATACGGGCAGATGTTGGAGTGCCGGGCAAATTGATCGACCATGGCCGCGGAGAAGTCGCGCGGATACGAGGTCACGAACCGCAGCCTCTCGACACCGGGCACCGAAGCAACCCGATCCAGCAGGTGCGCGAAATCCTCTTCGCCCTGCGGCTGCCGCCAATGATTCACCGTCTGCCCGAGAAGCTCGATCTCGAGAAACCCGAACTCGACCAGCTGTTCCACCTCTTCGAGAATGGCGGCGAGTGGCCGGCATCTCTCAGGGCCGCGAGTCTGCGGAACGATGCAGAAGGTGCAGTTCTTGTTGCACCCCTCGATCACCGTCACCATTCCCTTGTAGGTGCCATCCCGACAGATCGAATCGAAATCGAACTGCGTCTGCGGCGGGAATCCAACCGCCACCACCCGCTCTCCCTGATGACGCCGAGCCAGGACATCACCCAGATCGCCGACGCGTGCCGGACCGAGGACGAAGTCGAGATCGGGAACCCTCTTCATCGCCTGCTCACCTACCTGCTGAGCGACGCAACCACAGAGGCCGATGATCAGGTCGGGATTCGCCTGCTTGAACAACCGATAGCGACCCAGTCGGGAAAAGACCTTGTGCTCTGCCTTCTCTCTGACGCTACACGAGTTCAACAGGACGACATCTGCCTCTTGCACCTTGGTGGTCGGCATCATCCCCTGACGCATCAGTTGTCCAGCCAGCCGCTGGCTGTCCAGCTCATTCATCTGGCAGCCCCAGGTCTCTATATAGAAGCGATTGGTGGAGCTCATGGCGGATCGGATGCCTCTTGCTGGTAGATGACCGGCTCACTCGGTTCCGCGGTGGGCTCTTCCACGACCTGCATGTCGGGCTCCAGGTCGATGCCCTCTCGCAGCCAACCCGGCAGGGCTCCTGCTTCTCTACCCTCTTCGAGAAATGCGGCCAGCTCCTCCTGACGGGCCTCCACCTCGAGACGGGCCTCTTCCAGCTGCTCGATGGCGCGGTCCCAGGCCGGCTTGATCTCGCTGTCGCGATAGAAGCCGTTGTCCTCGCGATAGAAAGCCTGTCGAAGCTCGAAGACCTTCTCCTCCAACTCGGGGATCCTGTCGTAGGCGTCGCGCCAGGACTGCCTGATCTCCAGGGCTCTGCCCCGCCAGTAGGCTTCCTGCTCGGCTCTCTCCCTCTCGGCCTTGGAAGGCTCGCTGGCGCCGGCGGTGGAGCTCGCCGAAGACTGCACCACCGTCAGTTGACCGGTGGCGTAGTCCGACAGGTTCTTGTCGGTAATCACGATATCAGTAGGCTCGGCGATCCGGCGACGCTCTCGCTCGACTTGGGCCGCCTCGGCCAGGGTCTGTGGTCGTTCCGTCAGGTCCCTGGCACCCGTGTCGATCATCACCACGGATTCGTCATCGGGCTCGGGCTCGGGAACCGGTTGGACCTCAGGCTCGGGATCAGGTACCGGTTCGACCACAGGCTCGGATTCGGGCTCGGGCTCAGGCGCTGCCACTGTCGTCGCCGCAGCAGCAGTGGGAGGAGCCGGGGTGGTTTCGACAGGATCGCTCGGCGGCAGTGCTGCAGCCACCGGGTCTGAGGGTGGCACCTCGACAGATGTGGTCGCCGGGGCCGACTCGGAGGTTCCCGCCGGAGCCTCCAACGGCTGCGGAACGCTGGACGAGCAACCGCCGGCCAACCAGACCGACAAGGCGGCCCCCAGGAGCATCCGCGGGTGAGCCCGCTCAGGCCCTGCCATAGCGATCGTCTAGCCGAACCACATCATCGAGCTCAGGCGTCGACACCTCGACGATGTCACAACCCTCGGGGCCGCCGATCATCCGATGCCGGGTGCCCGGTGTGACGTGAAAGACCTCGCCTTCGCGGACGGTGTGAATCCGCAGCTCGCCCTCCTCCTCGAGGGTCAGCTCGTACTCGCCCTTGAGCAGATACAGAGTCTCGTCCTTGTGCTCGTGGTATTGCAGAGACAGCGCCTGGCCCGCATCAACGTGCAGGACCTTGCCAGCGTACTTGTCTGTGTGGGCAAAGATCAGCTCATAACCCCAGGGCTTGTCCACCTTGCGCACTTCAGTTCCCATAATCCGTCCCCCTCATGGAGTCGATCAGTAGCCGGATTCTAGCCTACTGAGGCCATCAACTCGCCACAGGTAGCTTGGCCAGGAAGGAGTCCAGGCAGGATTCGACCTCGCTGGCGCTGGCCATGGTCAGGCACTTGCCCACCACCCCTTCGAGGTCCCGCAACGAAAGCTGCCGGATCTGGGTCTTGACCTCGGGAATGGCCCGCGGCGACAACGACAGGCGCCGCAGCCCCATTCCCAACAGCAGCGGTGCGTAGTGCCGATCGGCGGCCATCTCGCCACACATCGAGACATCGATCCCCGCTTCGTTGGCGCTGTCGATGATGAAGCGCAGCATGCGCAGAATCGCCGGGTGCAGCGGTCGGTAGAGATACGAGACATGTTCGTTGTTGCGGTCCACCGCCAGGGCGTACTGGATCAGGTCGTTGGTGCCGATGGAGAAGAAATCGACCTCGCGAGCCAGGACATCGGCTACTAGCGCAGCCGATGGCACCTCGATCATGATGCCCAGCTTGCAGTCCGGGTTGTGCTCGAGGCCTTCGCGATCGAGCTCCTGGTGAATCTTCTTGGCAAACTCCTTGAACTGTCGAACCTCCTCGATGTTCGAGACCATGGGCAGGAGGATCCAGAGACTCCTGCCGACTCCAGCCCGGAAGAGGGCGCGGAGCTGGGTGCGGAAGATCTGCGGCCGCGAAAGGGTCAGCCGGATGCCACGAAGACCCAGGACCGGATTGTCCTCCTCGGTTTCCATCACCTCGCGGGCCAATTTCCGACCGCCCAGATCGAAGGTTCGGATGACCACGGGATGGGGCTCGACGGCGTCCAGCACCCGACAATAGAGATCCATGTGCTCCTGCTCGGTGGGCAGATCGGGCGAACGCTCGATATAGAGAAACTCGCTCCGATACAGCCCGACCCCCTGGGCACCGAACCGTTGGGCGTCGACGATCTCCTCGGGCAGATCGACGTTGGCCATCAGGCTCACTTCGACATCGTCTCGGGTGACACACGGTAGAGCCTCGGTCGACAGCAGCTCCTTCTCGTGGTCCGAGAATTGGCGTTGACGCTCCCGGTACTCCTCCAGCTGGGAGTCCGTGGGGTGCAGAATGACCAGCCCCTCGGTACCGTCGACGATTACCGGATCGTCATCTGTGACCTGATGAGTCACTTCCGCAATACCGGTCACCAGCGGGATGTTCAAGTCCCGGGCGATGATGGCGGTGTGTGAGGTCTGCCCGCCCGTCTCGACCGCGAAGGCGACTACATGCTGGCGGCCCAATCGGACGGCCTCCGACGGCGTCAGATCGTGGCCGATGATGATGATGTCGGAGCCCAGCTCGGAGAGATTGTGGTGGGCAACGCCCTGAAGAGCCCGCAAGAGGTAACGGGTGACATCCCGCAGATCGTCCCCCCGCTCGCGAAATCGTGTGTCGTCCAGCTTCTCGAATCGGGACGTCAGCTCTTCGGCTACCTTGTGGATCGCCCACTCGGCGTTGACACGTTCTTCGCGGATCCTCTCCTCTACCCGGGAGAGGAACGACGAGTCCGCCAGCAGCAGCGACTGGGCGTCGAAGATCGCCGCCAACTCGTCGCCCAATTCCTGGGAAGCCTTGTCGCGGGTGACCGCCAACTCCCCTTCGGCCTGCCCGATGGCCTGGTGAAAGCGCTCGATCTCGGCCTCCACCGACTCGGCTGGCAGGGGAAATCGGTAGACCTCGATGGGCTCGTTCTCGATGCAGACGGCCCGACCGATGGCCACGCCCTGCGAAACACCGAGTCCTTGCAGAACTTGAGGATCTTTAGCGCTATGGCTCATCACGCATCCTCGTCGAACCGGTCGGCAAAGAGCTTCTCGATGGCTTGGATGGCCTGTTGCTCGTCCTCGCCATCACACTTGATGTTCACTGTCGATCCCTGGGCCGCCGCCAACAGGAGGATCCCCAGAATGCTCTTGGCATCCACCTCCTCTCCATCCATGGCCAGCCAGACCTGACTGGTGAAGCTGCTGGTCAGATGCACCAGCTTGGCCGCCGCCCTGGCGTGCAGACCCAGCCGGTTGACGACCTCGATCTGCTTCTCAACCATCGCTGGGTTTCCTGTCGGCTTTCTTGGTAGCGCCGTTGCCCTCGCCGGCTCGGCAGATACTCGAGCGGGCCTTCGATTGAATCCAGACGGCCAACTCCTCGACCTGTCGCTCCTTGGCATCAGGGCACCCCAGGCGTACCACCATCGGCAGATTGACTCCGGTTACCACCTCGACCCTGCCCGGATCGATCAGGCTGGCAGCCACGTTGTACGGTGTCCCGCCATACATGTCCGTCAGAATGAGGATCTGCTCCTTATCGTCCAGGTCTTGCAGGGCTTCCCGCGTTTTGCGAGATGCCTCTTCGAACGAGTCGTTCCAGTCGAGGGTGACGACGCGAAAGCGCTGCATGGAGCCGACGATGGTCTCGGCCGCTGCCAGCAACTCGTGGGCCAGGTCGCCGTGAGTCAGGATGACTGTGGTTACCATGGAGTCGTGCCCTCTGGGCCTCTCTGAGCCCCGCAACGTGTCGGTGTCATCGGTTCAGAGCTCGATATCCCGGTGGAGGACGCGTGACGCCCAGTCGGCTTCGCTGAGCCGGTGGGAGAGCTCCTCCGCCACCGCCACGGACCGATGACGACCGCCAGTGCAACCGATGGCCACGGAGACGTAGGAACGGTTCTCGGCCCGATATCGCGGCAGCGAGAACTGCAAGAAGGTTTCGAGATGACCGAGAAGCTCGTCATAGTCGGACTGCTCTTCCAGGTATTGCCGCACCGCGGCATCCTTGCCCGACTGTGACTTCAACTCCGGGACGAAGTAGGGGTTCGGTAAGAAGCGCACATCGAACAACAGGTCGGTCCCGGCGGGGATGCCATGCTTGAATCCGAAGCTCACCACCGAGACGACCGGCGGCTGCACCTCCTCGGCGGAGGTCGAGGCGAAGTCCTCGAACACATGATTCCGGGCGTCGTGAATTGTCCAGCGGCTGGTGTCCCAGACCCGATCCGCGGCTCCCCGGACCTGTGCCATGAGCTCCTTCTCCTGCCGGATTCCCTCCAACAGATGGCGGTCGCCGGCCAGGGGATGAGTGCGGCGGGTTTCGGAGAATCTTCGTACCAGGGTCTGCTCGTCGGCTTCCAGATAGAGCAGGGTCGGTTGGATATCGCTGTCCGCCATCTCCCGCACCAGACGGGGGAATTCCTGCGCAAACCCAGCCGCCCGGACGTCGGTCACCACCGCAATATAGCGATGGTCGTCGACATAGCGCAGGGGATCCTCGAGCAGCGCTCGCAGCATGGGAAGCGGCAGGTTATCGACGCAATAGAAGCCCAGATCCTCGAAACACTTCGCCACCGAGCTCTTGCCAGAGCCCGAGAGGCCGGTGATCAGAACGAGCTGAGCGGGCTTCACGACCCATCGACTCCGGCGCCGGGATTCTGCTGCTTGCCGAGCTCCAGCTGCTGCTCCAACTTGCGGGCAAACTCCCTCGCCGAGTAGTGCCCTTGCAGCTTCAGAACATGATTGCGGGCGGCGATCTCCACCAGGATCGAGAGATTCCGACCCAGAGCCACCGGCATGCGGATGTAGGGACAGGGGGTGTCGAGAATCTTGTAGACGCTCTCATCCAGACCCAGGCGGTCGTAGGCTCGCGACTCGTCCCAGGACTCCAGCTCCACCACCAGGTCCACCGGCTTGCGCTCTCGCACCGCTGCCAGCCCGAAGAGATCCTGGACGTTGATGATGCCCAGACCGCGAAGCTCCATATGATGCCGCAGCGGCTCCTCACAGAACCCCAGAAGATCCCCCTGCGGGTACTGCTTGACCGTGACGCGATCATCGGCGACCAGGCTGTGCCCCCGGGTGATCAGATCCAGAGCGCACTCGCTCTTGCCCACGCCGCTGTCTCCGATCAGCAGCACCCCCAGACCGTAGACTTCGAGCAGCACTCCGTGAAGCACCGTCGAGGGCACCAGATGATCTTCCAGGAAGTAGCTCACCCGCTTGATGATGCTCGACGACAGCGCCGGAGAGCTCAACACCGGCAGGCCCTGCTCTCGGCAAATGGGCAGCAGCTCGGGCAGGGGCTCCAGGCCCTTGGTGATGATGAATGTCGGAATCGGCAGCCCGGCGATGTGGGTGAATCTCTCAGTCCGCAGCTCCGAGGGCAAGGTCTCGAGAAAGCTGTTCTCGCTGGCACCGATGATCTGCACCCGGCCCGGCTTGATGTATTCATAGTGGCCGGCGAACGCCAGCCCCGGCTTCTGCACTCGCGGATGGGTTATCTTGCGATCGAGACTGGACTCTCCGGACAGGACCGAGAGCTGCAGCTCCATGAGATCCTGTCCGAGGAGCTCGCGCACCCGGACCACCGCCTCCTGGGACTCGGGCACCTAGGTTTCCTCTCCGCGCAGCAATTGATAGATCTGGTCCGAGTCCTCTTGCTCGAGGATCTTTTCCACCCCTTCTTTGTCCTTGACCCATCGTGAGATGGCCGACAAGACCTGCAGGTGTGCGGCAGGCTCGTCCTCGGGTGAGATCACGAGGAAGAAGAGACGCACCGGTTGGCCGTCCTCGGCGGCATACTCAATGGCTCGCTGCGTGGTTCCGATGGCTACCACCACCTCGTCCAGCCCCTTCACCTTGCAGTGTGGAATGGCCACTCCCCCACCGATGCCGGTCGAGCCCAGCTCCTCACGTTCCAGAAGGCGTTCGTAGAGACCCTCCGGATCGCTCAGGATCTCCCGGGCGGCCAGGCTGTCTGCCAGGGCCTTGAGCACGGTGGAACGGTCCGAACCGGGAAGCTCGACGAAGATCAGTCCGGGTCGGATGAGGGCCCCGAGATGCATGCAGGTTCGCTACTCCGGTGAGATCAGGCCGTAGTTGCTGTCTTTGCGTTTGTACAGCACGTTGACCTGATCGGTCGTGGCGTCACGGAAGACCACGAAGTCGTTCTTCGAGCTCTCGAGATGGAGGGCCGCCTCGTCGAGACTCATGGGTTTGATACTCAAGACGCTCGATTTGACGATCCTCGGTTTGGCACCTCCCCCGAACGAGGCCCTCTCCAACACCTCTACCGGCCAGTGACTGCCGTTGTTGCGGTCGGCTTTGCGACGCTTGTCCATGAACTTCTTCTTCGATCTTCGAGCCTGCTTGCCAGCCTTGTCCACCGCCAGGTTGATGGCGTCGAGGACGTCGTCGGTCTCTTCGGTGGCTTGAATGAGGCCGAATCGATGGGCGACTCGCAGATCGGCCGAACAGCGGTGTCTCTCCTGGGCCAGGGAGACACGGATCTCGATGGGCTCGTCCAGGAATTTCGTCAGCTTGCTGAGCTTGGTCTCCGTGTAATCACGGATGTTGTCATCGAGTTGAACGCTGTGGGCCACAAAGTCGATGTTCATCTAATCTCCTCGATTCTTGACTCGCCGTCCCGGGGAACGGCTGTTGTTGGACTCAGAAGATCTGTTTGCGGTTGGTGGATGAGGGTATACCGAGCTCGTCACGATACTTAGCAACAGTGCGACGGGCGATATTGATTCCCTCTCGCTGTAGGACACGGGTCAATTCGCTGTCAGAGAGTGGTCGTCTGGGGTCCTCCTCCTGGATCTGTTGTTCGATTTTGCGCTAGACGGTCAGCGACGAGATATCGGCACCGAATTCGCGGTCGATGCCGCTGTGGAAGAAAAACTTCATCGGGTAGAGACCCCGAGGGGTGTGCATGTATTTGTTGGAGACCACCCGGCTGACCGTCGACTCGTGCATACCGATGTCGTCGGCCACATCGCGCAGCACCATCGGCCGCAGGTAGTCGATTCCCTTCTCGAAGAAGCCCCGCTGTTGCCGCACGATGGAGTCCGAGACCTTGTAGATGGTCCGCTGCCGCTGATCGAGGCTCTTGATCAGCCAGACGGCCGATCGGAGCTTCTCCTTGATGAACTGGCGAGCCTCGGTCTGGCCCCGATTCTTGCTCAACTTGCGCAGCATGTTGCGATAGGCGTTGCTGATCCGCAGGCGGGGCATCCCGTCATCGTTGAGCACGATGACGTACTTTCCGCTGACCTTGGTGATGTGGACGTCGGGTTCCACGTAGTGGGTTCGCTCACTACTGAACTTGCGGCCTGGCCGCAGCTCCAACCCCTTGATCTGCTCCACCACCGGTTCGAGCTGCGAGAGCTTGACCCCGAAGTCTCGGGCTATGCTCTGGAATTGTCTTCGCAGGAAGAGATCCCAGGCCTCCGCGATGACCCGGCGGGTGATGGAATCGGCCGGCTCTCCCAGGGAATCCAACTGATGCAGCAGGCTTTCGTGGAGATCCCGGCAAGCCACCCCGGGCGGGTCGAAGCTCTGCACCAGAACCAACGCCTCCTCGACCTCTTCCAGGGTATAAGCCTCGCCGGCCAGCTCCTGTCTTCCCATCCACTGGATCTCGTCCAGAGTCGCCACCAGAAAGCCGTCCGGGTCCAGGTTGCCGATGATCAGCTCGGCGATCTCCCGCTGACGTTCGGAGATCTCCGTCAGATGGAGCTGCCACAGGAGATGGTCATAGAGATCGGGTTCGCGGGTCAGGGTGTTCTCGATCGGCGGTGCTTCCCGGGCCTCGAAGACCGAGGGTCCCGAGGAGCCTTCCAGATACTCGTTGAAGTAGGCGTCTAGGTCGATGTCGTCCATAGACTCCTGATGGTCGAGCTCGCCGTCATTGTTCGAGGTCTCTTCGGCACTGGCCTCGGCGGCCTCCTCCTGGCCGTCCTGCTCGAAGGTCTCGTCGCCCTCTTCGAGAACCGGATTCTCCACCAGCTCCTGCGCGACGACGGTCTGCAGCTCCATACGAGTCATCTGCAGCAGCTTGATCGCCTGCTGCAGCGACGGCGTCATCACCAGCTTCTGGGCGAGCTTCAGAGAGAGTTTTTGCTCGAGCGCCATCGCGTCATAAGACTCTACAAAGAGAATTCCTCACCGAGGTAGATTTTTCGCACTTGGGGATCGGAGGAGAGCTCTTCGGGAGCACCAAATCGGAGGATCTCACCGTTATTGATGATATAGGCGCGGTCGGTTATTTTCAATGTTTCCCGCACGTTATGGTCAGTTATCAATACCCCGATGCCGGCCGCTTTCAGGTGCTCGACGATCTTCTGGATATCGACGACCGCAATGGGGTCGATCCCGGCGAAAGGCTCGTCGAGCAGGATGAACGAGGGGTCCAGGACCAGGGCCCGGGCGATCTCCACCCGCCGCCGTTCACCGCCGGAGAGAGCATAGCCGGGGCTCTTGCGGACCGTGTCGAGACCGAATCTGCGGATCAGCTCGTCGATCCGCTGCTCCTGGACCTTCTGCGGTAGATCGAGGGTCTCGAAGATCGAGCGCAGGTTCTCTTCGACGTTCATCTTGCGAAAGACCGACGGCTCCTGCGGCAGATAGCTGATGCCCTGTTTGGCCCTCAGATACATGGGCAGCTCGTTGATGATCTGCTTGCCGAGGTACACATCTCCCTCATCGGGTTGGGTCAGACCGACCACCATGTAGAAGGTCGTCGTCTTACCCGCTCCATTGGGCCCCAGAAGTCCGACGATCTCGCCGGGGGCCACCTGGATCGAGACGTCGTTGACGACGGCTCGGCCGCGGTAGACTTTCTTGAGCGAGCGGGTCGAGAGAATCTGCTTGTCGCTCATGACCCCTCGTCCCCCGTCAGGGGTGGCTCCGGCGGCGCACTCTTGAATTGGGCGGTGGCGGTGGTGAAGTCGTAGATGAGGGTCTTGCCGCGCATCTGTCCACCCTCCGAATCCTTGAGCACCACTGGGCTGCCTTCGACCTCGACCTTCTCCTCCGCCGGCCGATAGGTGGCGAGATCCCCGGTGACGCTATCGCCACTCTCGAAGTCCTGCATCAATACCGAGCCCGAGCAGATCATCCGGTCGAAGCCACCGTCCTCTCCGAGGTAGAGCTGGATCTCTTCGCAGCGCAGGGACTTCTGCAACTGCACGGCCCGGGCATTGCCGGTGTAGACCAGCAGGTTCTCAGCATGGTCGAAGATCATCTCATCTGCCGTCACTTCCAGCGGTGCCGGCGGCAGGTCTCCGGTGACTGCGTCCGGATCGCTCTCGGGTCGCCAGACCGTCTTCACCTGGCCCGTGGCCACCACCCGCGAGGTCTCCGGCTCACCGCGAAGCTCCTGGCTCACGAGGAAATTCTCTCCCTGCCAGGCCCGCACCTTGCCGATGAAGGTTACAGCCTGAGGCGAGCCTTTCCACTCGGCCCGTTCCCCTTCGATCCGGATGGGCTGCTCTCTGGCCGCTCGATCGGTAGCCAGATTGATGTCGTCGCCGCTGCTCAGCACGGCCCGCACGTTCTCCTCGGCGAGGATCTCTTCGCTGACCTGGTTGTAGACGATTCGCGGCGCTTCCAGCTGGTCGCTACCGCGCAGCAGCAACGACGGTCGCCCAGTCAGATCCATCAGTCCGGTTTCGAAATCGGCGTGCGCCTCGTCTCCAAAGGCGACGACGTCCTTCTCGTGCAACATGACCGAACCGTTGAGATGGATCTCGTCCATCTCCCCGGTACCGGCGATCGTCGCCACCGCCTCATCGGCGCAGGCCGTCCGCAGGACCGTCGCCGGTGCGAAGGAGAGGAACTCCGAGATCTCGACAGCTCCGGTGGCCTCGGCTCGTCGCAGCACACCCGACTGGAATTCACCGATCAGGTGCCGGGTGCGGATCAGTCGCGCGAAACCCGACTCGTCGCTCACTCCCAGGGTGACCGTGCCTCTCTCACTGGCGATCAGCTCGGCGGTCTTCGGCTCTTCGGTGGCGATCTCGAACCGCACCGAAAGCGCCCGGCCGCTTACCAGAACGGTGCTGACCTGTCCGTCGTCTCCAACTTGTCGAAACTCGCCCTGTACGCCCCAACGAGCCAGGATGAACTCGATCTGCTCTTCGTCGGGAGTCAGCACCACCGAGAGCCGACGGGCTCGCAGGACGTCGTCGCCGCGGGTGATCACCGCGTCGCCGTCCGCCCGCAGCAGATGTTCGTCGCGTTGGAAGCTGAAACGCCGGCAGCGAAGCGACATGGGCGATTCATCGCCCGGCAGGGTGTCCACCGCGACCTTTCCGGCCAGCACGAAGACATTGCGGCTCGGGTTGATCCGCAGCCGGTCGGCTCGCCCCTCGAAACGATCGAGGAACTTGAAGGTCACCGGCGACGAGCTCACCAACAGGTCACCCTCTTCCCGCAAGACCAGCCCCTCGGCCACCAGCTCTACCCGGTTGGGTCCACGGAAATGGACGTTGCCGGTGAACGTGGCCGCCTGGGAGTCGAGGTTGTAGAGGGCGCTATCGCTGGAGAGGTAGTACATCGAGCCATCCTCGTGCTCGATGTGCAGATCCACGCCTTCCAACTCGTAGTTGTTGTCCTTGTCCGAGAGGACTTTCTCTGCCTTAATGCGGAAGACCTCTCGATCGCCCTGGGTCAGCCCGTACTCGAATCCCTTGCCCGACAGGACGAGCTCGCCGCGCTCCTCCTGCTCGAGATCGCCGGTCCGGGTCGTCGGCTCCGGGCGCCCCATCCGACCCAGGACATAAAGGCCCACGACCACCGCCACGAAGACCACCAGCATCAGGAGCAGTCCTTTGCGCAGTACAGCTATGGTGATTCCGCGGTTGCCTCGACTCATCGTCGTCCATTCTATTCCCGGTGACTGCGCTCTTCGAGTTTCAGGCAGGTGGGTGTGCGCCTGCCTCGGCCGGTCGGGCCGCCAACAGGCGCAGGACCGGTCCACCGTGATAGCGGTCGCGCTCGAGGCTCCCCAGGACTTCGAAAATCCCCTGCAGCTCGTCTTCGCGCTCCTGCCATCCCCAGCCCAGCAGCTCTACCTGTCCACCGTCCTCACCGATAGCCCTGGCCGACAGATGGCCGCGGCCGAAGCGGCGGGGCGCCGACTCGAGCTGCAGAGCTCCTACCCGCAGGACCGGTTGCCGATTGCCCATGCCATAGGGCTCCAGGCGCGCCAGCTCCTGCAGTAGGGACTGGTCGACCCTCGCCGGGGCCAAGGACAGCTCGTAGGTCAACCGCTGCTGGAGGACCTCCGGATCCCATTGCTCCTCGGCCTCCGTCACCCATCGCTTTCGAAGCCTCTCCAGCTGGTCGACAGCAACCGAGATACCGACCGCCTGCGAGTGCCCACCGAAGCGCTCGTAGTCCTGCCGCCACTGGGAGAGGAAGTCGTACAGGTGCACACCCGAGATGCTGCGGCCCGAGCCCTTGGCGGTCGCACCGTCGACGTTGAGCAGCAGCGTCGGCCGATAGAAGGTCCGGGCGATTCGACCGGCCGCGATACCCAGGACCCCCGGGTGCCAGTCTTCGCTCCAGGCGGCGAGAATCGGTGGCAGGTCGGAGAGATCGGCGAAGCGGCTCTCGGCCTCTTCGACCACCTGTCGCTCGGTTCCCTGGCGGTTCCGATTGAGGCCCTCCAGGGTCTCGGCCAGGCGCGCGGCTTCGGCGCCATCGCTGGTCAGCAGCAGATCGAGGGCCGGTCGCGGACTGGCCAGCCGCCCGGCGGCATTGATTCTCGGTCCGAGACGGAATCCGACGTCACTGGCTCTGACCGGGGGCTTCACCGAGGCTTTGCGCATGAGCGTCCGCAGCCCTACCGAGCGGCTCTCCCCGAGGGACGCCAGGCCCCTGGCGGCGATGATCCTGTTCTCTCCCAGCAGCGGAACCAGGTCGCAGATGGTCCCCAGGCAGGTGATTCGCAGCAGAGCGTCGTCATCCACCCGGCGATCGGCTGCCCGCAGCAGTGCCACCGCCAGCTTGTAGGCCACCCCGGCCCCGGAAAGATCGGCAAACGGATAGGCCGATCCCGGGCTGTGGGGATTGAGCTCGATCACCCACTCCGGTAGCTCGACTTCGGAGCCCAGGTGGTGGTCGGTGACGATGACTTCCAGATCGGCTTCCCGAGCCGCCAGAACCGCCTCGAGGGCGGTACTGCCGCAGTCGGCGGTCACGATAAGGCGGCAACCCGCATCGGCGGCGGCCGCCACATGAACCGGTTGGAAACCGTAGCCCTCCTCGAGTCGCTCGGGAAGGATCGGCTCGACGGCAAGCCCCACAACGCGAAAGACAGCCACCAGGAGTGCTGTGGCGGAGACTCCGTCTACGTCGTAGTCCCCGACGATCGCCACACGCTCGCCCTGATCGCGTGCCGCCAGCAGCCGCTCGACCGCCGCCTGCATCCCTGGCATCTGCAGCGGATCGTGGAGTCCCTCGAGACCGGGCTCCAGAAATGCCTCGGCGGCTGCAGGATCGACGGCACCTCGACGGGCCAGTAGCGGCGCCAGCCGGTCGGAGACTCCTGCCGCGATCAACGCTTCGATCCCTTCCGGGACCGGCGCTGACACCCACTCGGGTGCGGTCTGAGTGGGATCGACCTTCATGGGAGTGGGCGGGAGCCTACCGTTCCTCGAAGGCACCGAGGGCCCGGAAACGGTCGTAGCGGGTGCGGATCAACTCCTCGGGAGAGAGTCGTACCAGTTCGTCGAGGGCCTGGGCGATGACCTCGCCAACTTCTCTGCAGGCCGCTTCGGGATCGGCATGCGCCCCGCCCAGGGGTTCGGGGATGACGGCGTCGATCAGTTTCATCTCCAGCAGGTCCGGGGCGGTGAGACGGAGTGCCTCCGCCGCCTCGCTACGCTTCTGCTGGTCCTTCCAGAGGATGGCCGCGCAGCCCTCGGGTGAGATGACCGAATAAGTGGCGTACTCCAACATGTAGACCCGGTCGCCGACACCCAGGGCCAGGGCTCCCCCGCTCCCCCCTTCGCCGGTGATCACCACCACGATGGGCACCTCAAACGACGCCATCTCGATCAGGTTGCGAGCGATCGCCTCGGCCTGTCCCCGCTCCTCGGCGCCGATGCCGGGATACGCACCCGGAGTGTCGATCAGGGTGACGATGGGCATCCGGAACTTCTCGGCCATGCGCATCACCCGCAGAGCCTTGCGATACCCCTCGGGTCTCGGCTGGCCGAAGTTGCGGTGAATTCGCTCCTTGGTCCCGCGACCCTTCTGGTGGCCGATGACGGCGATCGTGCGACCGCGAAAGGTCGCCAGGCCAGCGACGATGGCGGGATCGTCGGCGAAGGCACGATCGCCATGGATCTCGACCCAATCCTCCATCAGGTAGCCCACGTAGTCGAGGGCATACGGGCGGTCGGAGTGCCTGGCCACCAGCGTCTTCTCCCAGCGCGACAGCTTGGAGTAGACATCGCGGGTGGTCTTCTCCAGCTCTCGGCGCAGCGAGTCGAGCTCCCGTCGCCGACCGCTACCGGAGGGGTAGCCTTCCAACTCCTCCAGTCGGCGTCGAAGGTCGACAATGGGCTCCTCGAAAGGCGCTTCCATGGGTGGCATGGAGCGGCACGCTAGCAGAGGGTTTTGGGCGAGTCAACGAACGCCGGTCGCCGGATCAGAGCAGCTCGTGCGGATCCACGTCGACCACCAGATCCCGCAGCGAAAGATCGCTGAGCACTTCGGCGACCATCTGCCGGACAAGACGCCCGGAGCGATGGCGCAAGAGGATCTGATGGCGCCACTTGCCGCGCAGACGCTCAAAGGGGGCCGGCGCGGGTCCGAGGACCCGCACATCGGTGGAATTGGGATGCAGGTCCAGAGCGCGAGCCAGCTCCCGGCTCGCCTTCTCCAGTCGTCCGCGGTGGGAGTCCCGTAGGAGCAGCTGCACCATCCGGGTGTAGGGCGGGTAGTGAAACATCCTGCGAAAGCGCATCTCCTCGGCGGCGAACTCCGCGTCGTCGTGGCGCAGGGCCGCCTGAATGGCGTAGTGCTCGGGATGAAAGGTCTGCAGGATCACCTTGCCTGGCTGCTCTCCCCTACCGGCCCTGCCGGCCACCTGGGTCAGCAGGTTGTAGGTCCGTTCCACCGCTCGGAAGTCGGGAAAGCTCAAGTAGGTGTCGGCCAGCAGGACAGCGGTCAACACCACCCCGGGGAAGTGGTGCCCCTTGGAGACCATCTGCGTGCCCACCAGGATCTGGCTCTCCCGGCGTGAAAAACGCTCGAGGACCGCGGCGGCCTCTCCCCTGCGAGCGGTGTCCCGGTCCAGCACTTCCACCCGCGCGCCCGGCCAGAGCTCCTCCACCCTCTCCTCCACCCTCTCGGTGCCGGATCCGATGGCCTCCAGAGCAGGCTCGGAGCAGGCGGAACAGACGCTGGGAACAGCCGTGTTGGCGCCGCAGTAGTGACAGCGAAGACGGCTGTCCTTGCGGTGATAGGTCCGCGGCAGACCGCAGTCCTCGCACCGCGAATCGTCGCCGCAGGCGCGGCACAGCAGCATCGGAGCGTACCCCCTGCGGTTGCGCAACAGGATGATCTGATTGCCGGCCGCCAACACCTGGTCCATCTCTTCCTGCAGCCGCTGCGAGAAGTGGATCTCTCCGGGCCGGCGCGAGGCCGCCTCCTGACGCAGATCCACCAGCTCTCCCTCGGGCAGCTTGCCGTGACCGACGCGTCGGGTGAGCTCGAGCCGCCGGACCTTGTCGATCTCCACGTTGTACCGGGTCTCCAGACTTGGAGTGGCCGAGGCCAGCAGCGCCACCGCCGAAGATCGATGCGCCCTGAGCAGCGCCAGGTCGCGGCCGTGGTATCGCGGTACCTGATCCTGCTTGTAGGAGGGGTCCTGCTCTTCGTCTACCACGATGAGACGCAGATCCCGCACCGGCGTGAAGACCGCCGACCTGGGACCCACCACGACCCGGGCCTCGCCCTGGCGTATCCGCTCCCACTCCTGCTGCCGCTCGAGCGACGAGAGCCCGGAGTGAAAGATCGCCGTAGAGGACCCGAACCGACTCCGCGTGGAACCGGCCAGCGCAGGAACCAGGGCGATCTCAGGGACCAGAATCACGGCGGAACCTCCGGCTTTCAGAACCTGTTCCACCGCTCGCAGGTAGACCTCGGTCTTGCCGGAACCGGTCATCCCGGCCAGCAGGAAAGCACTGTACTTGCCGCCCTTGAGGGCAACCAGCAGGGCTTCCACCGCCGCCTGCTGATCGTCGCGCAGCACGATGGCCGATTCCGCCGCCTCTCCTGCGGCGTTGAAGCGATGCTGATCGAGGCCCAATCGACCGACCTGGGTGAACTTCCGCAGCACACCGAGCTTGACCAGGCGACGGATCACGGCCGCGGTACAGCCGACGGTGGAGGTGACCTCATCGATGGTGGCCGGACGCCCCAGCGAGGCCAGCAGACGCACCACCTGTCTGCCGGGCTCGGAACGACCGCAGCGCGCCTCCAGCTCCTGAAGGTCGCCTTGGGCCAGCTCCACTGCCGAGTGGTAGCGCTGCCCCCGGCGGCGCCCTTCCCCGATGACTACGCGGCCCTCCGCTTCGAGAGCAGCCAGCGTTGTATGAAGATCGCTGCTGCCGAGGGTTTCCACCAGCTCGGTCATGCGTACCCGACCCTTCTCGTGCAACAACGAGAAGATGGCCTGTTCCTCTGCGGTGCGCGCCAGTGCCAGGGCGCCAGCGTTGGACAGCCATACCTGTCGGTCCCCCCAAGGCGGCAGATCGGCGGGGACCATCGCCTGCAGGGTCTCGCCAATCGGCGCCAGGTAGTACTCCGCGGTCTCCTGCGCCAGGCTGAGCAGATCGGGCGGCAGAAGGGGCTCGCGATCGAGGACCGACTCGAGATCCCGGGTCTCGAAGTCCCGTGGGGCTTCGTCCTGGGTGCCGGTGATGATGCCCACCAGTCTGCGTGGCCCCACCGGTACCCGAGCTCGCGCGCCCGGTCTGGCCAGCTCGGCAAAGCTCTCGGGGACCGAGTAGGTCAGCGGACCGCTCAAGGGCAGTGGCACCGCGACTTCGACGAATTTCGCCATCCAAGGACAGTCTACAAATGAAACGGCCGCCCCTGGCAAGGGCGGCCGAAGTTCACACGATTTCTGCGGATTGGCGGTCAGACCGCGGCTTCATGCGTCTCCTGCCGCTTCTCCATGGCCGAGACCAATGCCCGCTCGACCTGCTTCTCCGCCTCGTTCTCGTCGATCTTTCGTACATGGGCGACTTCACTGACGATGAAGTACTTGGCCCGCTCGTACATCTTCTTCTCGCGGAAAGACAGGCTCTTCTTGGTGCTGACCAGGCGCAGATTCTTCAGAACTTTGGCGACCTCGTCGAGATCGCCGGTCTTCATCTTGTCGAGGTTCTGCTTGTAGCGGCCCTTCCAGTCCTTGTAGGTGTCGATATTGCCATCGCGGAGAGTGCTGAACAGATTGCGAATATGCGAAGTCGGGCACAGCGGACGCAACCCGACCAGGTCCAGGTTCTCCCGCGGGACCATGACCTTGGAGTTATTGGAAAGAAGCCGCAAATGATAGTAGGTCTGTTCTACCCCGGCGATGGCGCCCTTTTCGATCTTCTCGACGACCGTCACGCCGTGGTTGGGATAGACCACCTTTTGACCAATTTTAAAAGCCACCTAACTGCCTCCCTTGCGCTAGAACGATGCTGTCTGGATACTGTAAGTGCTTGATTTGCACTCATTTAGGAGGATTTATAGTACACGAAAAGGGGTCTGAAGTCAACCCCCCCATGGGTGCCGATTCGAGATCACGGGGCCTGATTTGGGTAGAAACGAAACGAGGCTGCCGATTTGGCGCTCTCTCTCATTGACTCTCGTAACCCTCCGACCATAGGATCTCTTTCGGGTTCGCTGTACCCACGCATGCCGGAGTGGCGAAATGGCAGACGCAGCGGACTCAAAATCCGCCGAGGTTGATCCCTCGTGGGGGTTCGAATCCCCCCTCCGGCACCACCCAGCACCCCACCCATGGCCTCCGGGCTTCTTCGGTCCCCTACCCCCCTCACCACACTAGAGCGAATCCCCCCTCCGGCACCACCCTCCCCTCTTAGAATCAATCACTTACAGGTTTAGATCTGAGCGATCGCTCTCAGGCCAGGAATCCATTCTGTGCAGAATATGTGCAGACCCTAGCCCGACCAGACCTCATCTGCCGCGTGGAATCGCAAGCCGTGACAGTGACCCGACCGAAGTGGTCTCTTGGGAGCCGGCTGCGCATCCGGTTCACCGCTCATCGGCGGGCACAGGGGGCGGCCATTAGCAAGTAGCCTGAATCGTCTCCTTCGGGTCGGAAGGCGGCAGGTTCCAGGTTTTTGAAGGGTGAGTTGTTCCAGGGGTGGGTCGCCCAGGTTCGCACCGGGCACATGGCGACTTCGACACCCAGGCGTTTCGAGCGCAGCGTGTACCGATGGGTTGCCGGGTCGTAGTCGACGGCATCGTAATCACAGCCCTCATCCATGCAGTCCCAGATCCCCGAACCAAACTCGGGATACCAGAGATGCCAGCGGGGCATCTCAATGGGGCGTGACCAGATCTCGTGGTCGTAGTTCAGACCCTGGCGAAAGAAGAGGTCGGGCATCAGTGCCACTGGGCGCTCGGGTAGGTACCAATAGACAAACTGAGGTGCGTAGTCGAAGAGGATCGGGTCGTCCGGAGCGGCATTGTCCCGCAGCCAGCTGATGGCTTCGTGGAGCGGCTGCTGAAAGCCCCCTCGTTCTTTGCGAGCGTCGTCCTGCACCAGTCGGATACCCTGAAACGGGTAGAAGGCGGTTTCGCCACTCATCACGACCCGACCGAGTCCGAGCTCGGGTGCCAGTGCCAACAGCAAGACGATAAGGGGGATGACCCGCTTTGCTCTTGCCGATACCGATCCCAGGCCAAACGCGGCCGTCCAGAGAAAAGCGATCAAGGTGATTGAAAGGAAGTATCGCGGACGGGTGAATGAGTGTACGTCGACCAGCATCACCGCCACCAGAAGAAAGCTCCAGCAACCGACATAGAGCTTCCCGAGGTGCCGGTCACCGCCCCTCCGCCAGGCCCAAATGCCGAGAAACAGGGGAAAGAGAAAGGCGTAGAGAATACCGTTGAAATCGCGGACACCGGTGATCCCGGGCAGCTGCCAGTCGAGTCCCCAGGACTGTGCCCAGGGTCGACTGAGCACCAACAAGGTGATCAACGAGAAGAGGCCCGGGAAGATCACCCAGAGGAACACCCGCCTTCGATATTCGGAAGATCTCCAGTCGAGGCTCTGCGCCAGAATCACGGCGGCGAAGAAGCCTAGAGACAAGCTGAAGGCCGAGCCGCTGATCGAGTGGGTCTGGGGCAGAAGAAAGAGAGAGAGCGATAGGAGAACCCATCCCCACTCCTTGTGACGACGAATACCGCCCAGACCGGCCATAGCCAGGACCACCAGAAGGTCGAGGACGCTGTGATAGCGAACCGTCCGGTTGTGGGAAACGCGCACCGATTGCGCACCGAGTGCCAGACCGGTCAGGTTGGCCACGACGATCGGTACGCCTCCGCTCGAGGCCAGAGTCCAGGAGGCAAGTCCGCTGGCGGCGGCGTGGAGGACGACATTGGGGAGTCGGGCGGCGCCGTCTCGATTCATGCCCAACTGTTCGGCGAAACAAAGGCCCGCAGCCGCCGTGTAGAACATCATCCAGGGTTGATAGCGATGTAGGTCACCGTCCTCGATCTCCCGACCACCGACACTGACCGAAGCCATTCCCGATTCGTCGATCACCCGTGGTACGCCAGACTCACAGATGGTGCGCGCTCGCTCAGCCGTGTCGAGCTCGTCCTGCCATAGGAACCGGTACTCGAGACCCGGACTGGTCAGAGCGAAGACCACCAGAGCGACGAGAAAGTGAGAGATCTTGGCTAGACGCGGGAGCACGAGGAGGCGATTGTAGCCCACCCGCGCAGCCGGAAAGGTCTCCCTGTCAAGTCTTGTGGATTCAATGCGTTAGCAGTGTAAGTGCTAAGATCCAAACGTGAACCGTTCGCCTCTCAGCTCATCCGATCCCGTTGTCGAAGCGTATAAGGCGAATCTCGATCGGACTCTGCTGCGACAGAATCTCAAACGCAGCCCAGAAGAGCGACTGCGGAATCTGATCGCCTTGCAACGACTCGCTGAGGAAGCCCGGGAAGCCGGTCGCAAAGCCAAAAGGACTCGATGACCGACTTCGCCGCGCTTCTCAGACTGCTGAAAGAAGCGCACGTCGATTTCATCATTGTCGGCGGGGTTGCGGCAGTCGCACACGGGTCCGCCCGACTCACCCAGGATCTCGATGTCGTCTACTCGCGTGAAGAGGTCAATATCCGACGGCTCGCCGAGGCGCTCGCCCAGCATTCGCCGTACTTGCGGGGTGCTCCAGATGGCTTGCCGTTTCGCTGGGACCCCGACACCATCCAACGTGGGCTCAATTTCACCTTGACGACCGACCTCGGCGACCTCGATCTGCTCGGCGAGATCACGGGCGGAGGCCCGTATGAAGCTCTGGAGCCACATACCGTCATTCTCGAGCTATTCGGGATGGAAGTTCTCTGCCTCGATCTGGAGTGGCTGATTCGGGTCAAGCGAGCTGCGGGTCGTCCCCGTGACCTCGAGGTCCTGGCCGAGCTCGAGGCGATCCAAGAAGATGCTTCAGAAGGCTAGTTGCCTCGCTCGTTCTGCCTCCAGGGCTGGGCTTCTGGTAAAGGGCACCCCGCAGCCGGTCTAGAGCTCCTGCTTCGAGGGTCGGATGATCACCTCGTTGATGTCTACGTCGGCGGGCTGAGCCACCGCGAATTGGATCGCGCGGGCCACCGCGTCGGCGTCGATGGCGATGTCCGTGAAGGCCTTCACCCCCTCCTTCACCTCGGGCACCGCGATATGATCGGTGAGCTCGGTCTTGATGGCGCCGGGGCTGATGTTGGTCACCCGGATGGAGCCATCGGACTCCATGCGGATGCCCTCGCCAAGGGCCCGCACCGCGAACTTGGTGGCGCAGTAGACCGCTGCGCCGGGGAAGACTATGTGCCCGGCCACCGAGCTGACGTTGACGAACTGGCCGCCGCCCTGGGCCCGCATCAGCGGCTGGGCCGCGGCTACGCCGTTGAGCACCCCCTTGATGTTGACGTCGACCATCCAGTTCCACTCGTCGAGGCGGTTCATCTCGACGGGGGACAGCGGCATCACACCGGCATTGTTCACCCAAACGTCGAGCCGGCCATAGGTGTCTTGGGCGTTCTGGGCAGCCCGCTGCATGTCTTCGTAGGAGGTCACGTCGGCCTCGACGGCGATGGCCTGGCCACCGTTGGACTGGATGTCGGCCACCAGGCTATCCAGGCGATCCCTGCGACGAGCGACTGCGACGAGGCGGGCGCCGTCGGAGGACAGCAGGCGGCCGGTGGCCTCGCCGATGCCGCTGCTTGCACCTGTGATGACGACGACTTTGTTGTGGATGGCTTCATTCATCTTGAGAGCTCCTGGTTTGAGTGAAGGTGGGTGGTCCGCGAGCGTCCTTTGAGCCTGGCGGACGACAGACTTGCATCCTATATCAAGGCCGCGTGAGGCATCGTGCATGCTCGGCACCACCTACTCCCCCGTCCCAGCATCCGCGCTTCGCTCGTCGGTCTGGAACCCCGGCTTACGCTAGCGACTCCCCCACTCACACCGGCTACCGTCTTGACCTGCCAGCTCGGTGGGTGTCAAATGAAGAGAGGACCGCCTCGATGCCGACCACCCGGCGCCAGTTCCTCAAATCCACTGCCGTCCTGGGAGGGGCGATGTTGGTTCCCGCAACCCGGACGGGAGCTACGGTAGCCTCCAACGACGACTGGCAGCCGGCCTACGCCAGGCTCGAGCAGGAAGGCAAGCTGCAAGAGCGGATCGATCGGGCCTACACGATCCTCGACGCCTGCCGGCTCTGTCCTCGACAATGTGGCGTCGATCGAAACTCCGGTGAGAAGGGCTACTGCCGTACGCCGCGCCGCGTGATGGTCTACAGCGGCCATCCGCACTTTGGCGAAGAGATGTCTCTCGTCGGTGAAGGCGGCTCGGGGACGATCTTTCTCTCCAACTGCAACCTGCGCTGCATCTTCTGCCAGAACTGGCCCATCGCCCACCAGGGGCGAGGCGACCGCATCTCGGACGCAGAGTTGGCGAACATGATGCTGCGACTCCAGGAGATGGGCTGCCACAACATCAACTTCGTCACACCGACCCACGTCATGCCCCACCTCCTCAACGCCACCAGGATCGCCTGCAAGCAGGGCCTCCGGTTGCCGCTGGTCTACAACACCAGCGGTTACGAGCGGGTCGAGATCCTCGAGATCCTCGACGGCATAGTCGACATCTATCTCCCCGATCTGAAGTTCATGGATGGCGCGCAGTCCGCCAAGTACTCGTCGGGTGCTGCCGACTACCCGGAGGTCGCTCGCGCAGCCATCCTCGAGATGCACCGCCAGGTCGGACATCACCAGACCGATTCGCAGGGCCACGCCATCCGAGGGCTCATGATCCGCCACCTCGTGATGCCGAACCGCGTCGCCGGGACCCGGCAGTTCACCCGTTGGGTGGCCGAGGCCGTCTCACCGCAGACCTACGTCAACATCATGGCGCAGTACCACGTGGCCTACAAAGCCGCGGACTACGACGAGATCGGCCGCGGCATCACGGCCGAGGAGTTTCTCGAAGCCATGGACTGGGCGGAGGAGGCGGGGCTGACCAATCTCGATCCGCGCAGCCGAGCCAATCGAACTCTCTTCCGTCGCTACGGCAAGGTCTGACCATGCTAGGCCCCTGGAGTCGCAGAGAGTTCGTGGCCCACGCGGGACGACTTGCCGTCGTCTCGGCAGGTGCTGGGTTGGTTCCGTGTGCCCGCCAGACCCGCCCTGCCTCGGCGGCACAGTTGAGGCTGGGCTGGGTCGACCGGCGCCTCTCTCCCTATTTCACTCCGTTGACACGGGGGCGACTCCGTTGCGATCTGTGCCCACATCTCTGCGAGATCGACGCGGGTGAGCGTGGCCGCTGTGGTGTGCGTGAGAACACCGACGGCACCCTCTGGACGGTCGCCTATGGCAATCCGTGCACCGTGCAGATCGATCCCATCGAGAAGAAGCCCCTGTATCACGTGCTGCCCGGCACCAAGACCCTGTCGTTAGCCACGGCTGGCTGCAATCTACACTGCAAGTCCTGTGTCAATTGGGAAGCTGCCAAGGCGACTCCAGAGGAGACCTACAACCACGAGCTTTCACCCGTCGAAGCGGTGCAACGGGCCGGGAGCTACGGATGTCGTTCGATCGCCTGCTCCTATGTCGAGCCTGTCGTCTTCATCGAGTACATGCACGCGATCGCCAAGGAATGTCAGAAGGGCCCGCTCCTCCATGTCATGCATTCGGCGGGATACATCAATCCCGAGCCCCTCGACGACCTCTGCCCGACACTCGATGCGGCCTGTATCGATCTGAAAGGCTTCACCGAGGCCTTCTATCGTGACCATGTGGAGGGCAGCTTGACGCCGGTGCTGGAGACCCTCGAGAGACTCGTGGCCAGCGGCGTCCACACCGAGATCGTTCATCTGCTGATTCCCGGAAAGAACGACGACCCCGAGACCGTCCGGACCATGTGCCTTTGGATCGCCGAGCACCTTGGTACCGAGGTGCCGCTACACTTCTTCCGGTTCTACCCGAGGTATCTCCTCAAGAGCGTTCCGCCCACCCCCGTAAAGGCGCTCGAGCAGGCACGCGACATAGCCCAGCAGGAAGGACTCCACTACGTCTACATCGCCAATGTGCCCGAGCATCCCGGCAAGCACACCTACTGCCCACAGTGTCAGGAGCTACTCATCGAGCGCGTCGGCTTCATCACCACCGTGAAGGCACTGGACGATGGCCGGTGCACCCACTGCGGGCACAGCGTGCCGGGTGTCTGGCGGACGTGAGCCCGAACCTCAAGTCGTCCTGGGCCGACGCAGGAGGCCGACGAGGGAGAAACCCGACAGCAGGCTTAGGAGACCGAGCGAGCTGGGAATGCCGTAGAGCGGCAGGATGAGCATGCCTGCCCCCAGCGCGCCGATCGCCGCGCCGGTCAGATCCACCGCATTGAGGTAGCCCCCGATCGGTGCGACCCGGGCCCCGCTGACCGCGGTCGCCAGGACGGCGAGTGAGAAGTGACTCCCCCCGAGCGCACCGGCGACGAAACTCACAATCGCGAAGACTGCGGCGACTGCTGCAGGCGAGAGATCGTCAAACCACCCCTCGGCCGTGAGACGAAGCAGGCCCAGCAGGGCCAGCGGGAACACGGTGACCGCAGCTTGGAGGCGGGCGAGCCAGGCGATCGATGCCGAATCGCGCTTGCCCCGAACCTGAAGCACACCGACCGCCCAGGTGCCCGCCGCCAGACCCGCCATGAAGAGGGCGATGATCAGGGCCAGCTGCAGATAGGCGAAGCCAACGACGATCTGAAAGACCAGGATGAGCACCACCTGCAGGACCATCCCTGCACCACCCTGCACCAGCACACTCAAGCCAACCGCCAGTCGATAGCGCGGTCGCCCGAGCCAGAAAGCCAACACCGCCAGCGCACCCAGTAGGATCACGCCGATCAACGCGGTACGGGGGCCTACGGCAGCAGCCCGGTCAATCGACCGCGCCAATCTCGGATGCCACTGGGCCGCCCAATTCATCAGGCCGTTCAGGTAACAGACAGGTGCGAACTGTCGGTTGATGCGAGGTTCCGGACTCTCGCCAAGCACCGCATCGACATAGTCGAGCCGCAGTGGGTCGAAGAGGTCCTGCAGGGTGTCCTGCCGAATGGAGACGAGCTCGAGTCCCCGCTGACGGAGACGATCGGCGAGAATCTCCGGATCCAGGAGCAGACCATCCGGTGACGATGTCGCCAGGAATCGAGCGCGCTCGCCTGGGACAACGCGGACCCGAGGGAAGACCTGCCGCAGGGTGCGGTCGGTCGAGGCCAGCAGGCGCGCGTGCGAGGGCCCGATCATGTCGCCCCCTCCGGGCACCGAGAAACTGAAGAGTCCCCGCGGGCGCAAGTGTCGGGCGATCGAGCCGAACATCTCCTCGGTATAGAACCGGTTCATCTGGGCGTTGATCGGATCGCCGATGCTCATGAGAATGACGTCGTAGGTCTCGGCCGTTTGGCGAAGAAGGAGGCCCGCATCCTCGCCCTGAACCCGCACGCGAGGATCATCCAGAGAGGCCCTTGTGGCAGGACTGAGGAAACTCCTACCGAAGGCGATCAACTCCGGATCCTGCTCGACATAGTCCACCCGCTCGACCGACGGGTGTCGCAGGACCTCCTCGAGCAATCCCGCGAGACCTCCTCCTAGCAACAGGACACGCTCGGGGCCCGGGTGTTGCAGCAGGATCGGGTGCACAGCCGCCTCGACCGTCACGGGATCGGGCTCGGTCAGCAGCCACAGACCGTTGGTGAAGACCGTGACCTGCTCGATCTGCTGGAGAATGGCGATGTTGTGGAAAGGCGTATCGCGGCCCGCAGCGAAGCCCTCTCCCCACTGCCAGATGCGGCTCTGCCGCTCGAGCCACCCGCTACTTCCTGCTAGGGCGAGCACGGCAAGGGTCGACAGGACCCACGAGAGCCGCCCAGCGGTTCGCAGGGACGTCCAAGCGCCATCTCGCCACAAGAGCCAAACGGACAGCGCTAGCAGCGCCAAGGCGACGAAGATGGCGATCGTCAGGGCCTGCGCCAGCTGCAGCATCACAAAGAAGAAGACGATACCCCCAGCCGCGGCTCCGAGCGCCTCGCCCAGATAGATCGCCAGTGGGCTGGCTAGAGCTGGCACATTGCTGTGGGTGCGTCGATAGGCCCAGCAGAAGCCGAACAGTGCACCGCTGATGGGACAGAACAAGATCGGCAACGAAAGGCAGACGAACAACATCGTTCCCAGCGGTGCGAGCTCCCCTACCGGAATCCCGTACAGCCATCTCGCGCCTCTCGCCGCCAGCACCAAAGCCGGCAGACCCAACGCCTGGAGGGTCACCAGCACCGCCAGAGCCGCTTCACCCGGGGCGGAGCGACCCAGTAGCCGAGCGGTCACCGAGCTGCCGAGCGCGGTCCAGAGGAGCCAACCGGCCAGGACCAGCGCCGTCGACATCTCATTGCCGTAGAAGAGGACCCACAACTCCCGCAAGAGGAGGATCTGCCCCACCGTCGCGGCAAATCCAGCCGCGAGGATTGTCAGCAGCGATTTGTCACGAATACGCATGACTGCACTCGTGATTGCTCTCCATCTCCTCGCACTCTCTAGACTAGAGCGACTCGCCCTCCGGCACTATCCCCTCGCCCGAAGCGGAGCCCTCCCACGGCAGAGTAACCCCCCCCTTCCGGTAGGACCAGAGGATCAGCGACGAGCCTCGGTCTGTAGATCGGACCACAGTGGTTCGCAGGCTTGCTGGACCTCGGCAAGACCTTCTGGCTCTCGGATGGATTCGACTCGATTCGGTTTCCGGGCGAGGAATTCGAACAGCCCCGCGGAATCGACCAGGGTGACACCCAGCCACTCGCACCAGTTCTCGATGACCTGTTCCAATGGCTGATGGAGCACTACGCGGGTCGGCACATCGCTGCGGTGCAGATCCAGGAGATAGGAGTTGACGGTCTGCCAGTGATGACCGATTCGCATCGCTACCGGCAGGTCCCGGTCCGATCTCCTCGGCACGAGACGATAGCGATCCCACTCGTCGTCCTTCTGCAGCACGTCCCGGTTGAAGGCGGAGCGAACGTAGTCGATGGGATTGCGGACAACGATGAGAACCCGGGCACCTGGCGCGACGCGGACGAAGCTGCGCAGCAGGTTGGGCGTCCGCACCGACTCTCCATACTGTTCTCCTCGCTGGTGGCGGTCCGCATACTCGCGCAACCTCCGGCGGTAGCGGGAACTCCAGTACGGCCAAACCCGATGCTTCAACCAGGCCTCTCGCAGAAGGGGCTCAGGTTCGTGCTCGACTTGATGATCTGAAAAGGAATCGAGGCCCTGGCAGATCGCCACGGTTCCGCAGCGACCCGTGGAAGCGAGGAAGAACATCGCCCTGACTCTACGCCCTTCCATCCCACGAGACCATCTTCCTGCCGATCCGCGCTGACAAAGAGCATAGACCGGACCCGAAGCCTCGGCCGGGATCTGCTGGTCGAGTGGAGGGGGCGTCAGGCCCTAGGGGAGCGTCGCCGCAGCAGCAGCAAGGTACCGATGAGCAGAGCAAGCAGGAGGATCGCCAGTATGGCGGGTCCCATCGTCGGTACGGGAGCACCCAGCGTGAAGATCACCTGGCCCTGCCAGCCCCAGAGAGTGCCCAGATCAGACCAGATCTCGGAGCAGGTGTACGCACGGCTGATCATGCCCAGATCGGAGTTGGAGGTCTCGGTGCCGAATTCCCTCAGGTCGAGACCCGGACCGTCTGGGCCACCCGTTCCTCCGTCCCAGATCTTGAAACCATAGGTCTGACCGGCCGGAATCGTGATGCCTCCGAGATTCACCGTCGTCAGCGTGCCATCGCCTCCGGGGGTGACGTTGACCGTGCCGAGATAGGTCCAGTCTCCCGGAGTGGTCTCCGAATCATCATACGAGCCGACCTTCCACCACATGTCGACGTCACGGTTGACCGTCCCCTTGAAATACATCTCCCAGCGGACAATCGTCACATCCGAGGCGGCGTCGGCGGTCAGATCGACATAGGGACCGCTGCACCAGCCCGAGTCGAACTGGTACCCCGTGTCCAACACCCCCGGACTCCCGCCTTCGGGAATGGTCAGCGGATCGACCGGGCCGGGCAATCCGTCGTTGCCGGGAACGGCACGATTCTCTGCCGACAAGGCAGATGCCGCCAGTCCCAGAATCAGACCGCAAACCAATCCCACTCGGGGACTCTTCTGTATTCTCATTCGCCTTCTCACGCGTTCTCGAGCATCCCTAGAATACATACTTGGGTCCATGCTTGCGAACGACTGGTGACCCAAGCCTCGACTCACGGGTCGGAAATCGAAGCGCCGCTGGACCGATTCTGTGTCAGAATCCCCGGTCGGAACCCGAGCACCTCACGGCGACCTGGAGAGAGAAGTTGTCCACCTGGAGCGATCATCACCTCGATTCCATCGACGAGACCGGGCCTGTCAATCCCGATGATCTCGATGAGATCGACAGCCTGTTCTTCGACAACGAAGATTCCGCCGAGGATCTGCGCCGGAAACCCCCTGCCAAGATCGTCGCCCTGGTGTCTCCCAAAGGGGGAACCGGCAAGACCAGCGTGGCGGTCATGCTGGCTGGGTGTCTTACCACCCGGCGTCGGCGAGTGGGGCTGATGGACCTCGATCCGCGGCATGGCGTGAAGAGATGGGTCGATGCCGGCAAGGGACTCCCCTTCCCCATCTTTCAATTCAGCGCCAATCGGGGCGCCGCGGCCTTTCGCGAGGCTATCCGGGATGCCGGTGCCGAAGTCGACCTGCTGATCATAGACACCCCACCAGCCATGGGCTCGGCCAATCGGCTGGCTCTGCAGGTAGCGGATCTGGTGCTGGTGCCGGCCGGTGCCTCGGCCCTCGATCTGGAGGCGGCCCGTGAGGTCATCGAGGCGGCCAATGACGCCCGCCACGGTCGACACGGAGATCTGCCGAGGGCGATCGTCCTGCCTTCGCGTCAGGATGGCAGAACCCGCCTGGCGAGGGACTTCGCCCAGCGTCTCAAGGAGCTCGAGGCGCCTGTGGCTCCGGCCGTGGGCCAGCGGGTCGAGGTGGCCGCCGCCGCCAGTGCCGGCCGCCTGGTGCGTCCCAGCACGGTGGCTGGCCAGGAGTTTCGACGGCTGTCACGACATGTCTGGACGTCACTTCGGCGGCTCGAGAGGTAGCGCATGCTCGATCCAAAGTCATGAGCACGAAAAGAGAGAGAAGCTCCCAGCCCGGCCTGCGGTTCGTCATCACCGCAGGCATCCTGAGCGTTTCGCTCTTCGGTGTTCTCAGGATTCCCTTCATCGAGCAGAATCTGCTACTTCCCTTCACCCAGGCACAACACGGGCTGGCCTGTCGAATCGGCGGCAATCCCGACGCTCCGATCTCCGTCGGCTTGAGCTGCTCGGCCTCCGATGTCATCGCCCTCTGTCTGGGGTTCATCCTGGCCTTCCCCGTCGCCTGGCGCAAGCGGCTGGTAGGCGCTGCCCTCGGTCTGGTGATGATTGCGGCGGTGAATACCGTCCGGATCGCCACCCTCTCCCACGCGGTCGAAAACCGCAAGTGGTTCGATCTTCTGCACGTCTACATCTGGCCCGGCATCCTGCTAGTGGTGGTCTCGCTCTATGTCTTCTTGTGGATGTCTATGGCCCTACGGCGACCGGGGGGAACGGGCTCGAAGACCTGGAGCGGTGACGGTCTTCTCTCCAAGCCAGGGGTACGGTTCGTCCTCCTGACCCTGCTGTTCGTGGGCATCTTCGTCGGTACTTCGGGTTGGTGGATGCACAGCTCGGCGGTGATGGTGGTCTCCACCTGGGTGGCGGAGACCGGTGCTTTCGTCATCCGCCTGTTCGGCGGAGACGCCGAGGTGACCCGCAACATCGTCCGCACCGCCAGCGGCGGCTTCGTGGTGACCCAGGAGTGCATCATGACGCCCCTCATCCCGGCGTACTTCGCAGCGGTCTTTGCCCTCTCCACGAGTTGGCGGCAGCGGTGGATCGGTCTGGCCGCGGCCTTTCCCGTCTTCTTCCTACTCGGCTCGGCAAGGCTTCTGGTGCTGGCGTTTCCGACCCGACTCGTCGGTTCCCATCTCGTGGCATCCACGGCTTCTACCAGTTCGTGCTGGCAGCCCTGCTGATCGGCACCGTGGCGACCCTGACCACCCGACAGCCACGCACAGTCAAGAGCGTAGCGCCCAGGATTCTCGTCGCTCTGGCCGCTGCGGCGACGACCGCCATCGTGTCCGGTCTGACCTACAACCGGCTGCTGGTGGCTACCAGCGAGTGGATCCGGGCGTCGCTCGGACACGGCGACCATCAGTACGTCGATCCCCAGGGAGCCCTGCTGATCATGGCCCCGTACCAGATCGGTCTCTTCCTGGGTCTGTGGGTGGCCTGGAATCCTCGCCCGGAGACTCGCCGTGCTCTGCTCGGTCTGGCGGTACTGCTGGCGTCCCAGCCCCTGGCTCTGCTGGCGGCCGGTGAATGGGTCGCTCACACCGGTCTTGAACCCCACGTGGCCGCCATTCGAGCCTGGTCGGTGGTCTGGGTCCTGCTGATCGGCGCCTGGGTTGTCGGTGGCCATCGCTGGTTCGCCCGCCGCCGAGCCCTGTCTTCGCCGGAGCCCCAGCATGGCTGACCCCATGAGCCTGTCCAGCACCGAGCTCGACGGCACAGAAACCTCAGAGAAGGCGGCAGAACGGACGCGCTACAAGAGCTTCTGGGATGGTGTCGGGGACGAGTTTCCCGATCTGGGCCAGGCCCGTTCCACCGCCGATTATCGGCACGATGAGCAGCGTCTCTTCCAGGATCATCTGGCACCGCTGCCCGGCAAGAAGGTCTTCAAGACCGATCTCTGGGACGAGGCCAAGAACACGCGGATCCTGCGCTGGGCGGCAGATCAAGGGGCCCACTGCTTCGGTGTCGACATCTCGTTGCCCATCGTTCGTCAGGCGCACGCAGGATTCGAGGGCGAGACGTTGCGGGCGCCGATCGCTGACGTCCGTCAGCTACCCTTTCGCGAGGGATCCTTCGATGCCATCTACTCGATGGGAACCGTGGAGCACTTCGACGAGACCGAGCAGGCCATCAGCGAGATCCTGCGGGTGCTGCGACCCGGCGGCAAGGCCGTCATCGGCGTGCCCAATCGCCGGGACCCCTTTCTCCGGCCGTTGATGGTGGCGGTAATGTATCGGCTGGGACTCTATGGCTACGGTTTCGAGAAGTCCTACTCACGACAGGCTCTGCGTCGGATGCTCGAGAGCGCCGGCTTCGAGGTGGTGGCCGACGACGGCATCCTCTTCATCCCGGGATGGCTGCGGATTCTCGATCTGGCCTGCAATACCTGGTGGAAACCCGCCAGCAGGGTCACCGGCGCCGCTTCGGCCTGGTTCGGCCGACTGTCCAGACGGTTTCCCCGCCTCCACCGGCACGGCTACCTAATCGCCGCGGTCGGCATCCGCCCGACCGCTGACTCCGGCTAGTCCTCGTCGCTCTCCCCGGCAATCTCGACGCCGCTCTGGGAGATCAGAGTACCCAGCGACTGGTAATGCAGGGCCAGGGCTCGACGATAGGCCGCCACCGCGTCGACGTACTGGCTGCTGGCCAAAATCAGATCGTCCTGCACCCGCAGCACCTGGAAACTGGTTGACATGCCGTTGTCGTAGCGCTTCTGCTCCGCTTCGTAGTTCTTCTCTTGCAGCCGTCGATTGACCTCGGCAGAGTCGACCTCTTCCGCCGCCGCTTCCAATGCCCGCGCCACCCGTCGCACCTCGGTGACGATGGCCAGCTCGACGTTCTGGTATTGCATCTGGCTGCGCTCGAAGTTGACCTCGGCGATGGCACTCTGGGCCTTGGCGGTGCGATTCTGAATGGGATACGCGAAGTTGAGCGCCGTCCGCCAGCCCTCGAAGTCCCGATCCTGAATCTGATCGATCGCATCGCTGTAGCCGCCGTCGATCTCCTCGATAATGTCGCCATTACCGTCCCGTAAGACGACCGGACCACCCAGTCCGTTGTACCCGTAGCTACCGGTGAAATCCAGACGCGGCCTCTTCTGGTTCTTGAAGTACTTCACGTCGAGCTCGCGGATCTCCAGATCGAGCTGCTGACGCTTGAGCTCCGGGCGGTTGGCCAGGGCCGTGGCGATGGCCGTGTTCATGTCGATCTCGAAGGGATCGGAGAACGGATTGGTGGTGGGATCGATGGGCACTCCCCAAAGGTCTCCGTCGCGCTCGATGTTCAGCAGCTCCCGGAGCACATCGCCCCGGTCCCCGACCCGGGCCCGGGCGCGGATGATATCCACCTCGCGCTGGGCCACCCCGGCCTCGCTCTGCACCAGTTCCAGAGGCGCCAGGGTACCGACTTCGACGCGGATCTCGTTCTGCTCGTGCAGCTGCTTGGCCAGGGTCAGGCTCTTCTCCGCCACTTCCAACTGGGCGATGGCCTCGGCCAGATTCCAGTAGGCGTTCTCGACTTGCACGATCACCGAGGTCACCTGCAGCTCGAAGTTCTCCAGCGAAATCCCCTGGTTGGTTCTGGCGATGCGGATATTGCGGTTGGTCGCCATCTTGCCCAGATTGCGCAGGAGCGGCTGGACGAAGTGCAGGTCGATGTCGACTCTGTAGTTGGGATTCACGAAGGCGAAGTCCGAGTTGGTCTCCTGCCGGCGGTTGAGAAAGTCGAGTCGAAAGCGACCACCCGTATTGATCAGCTGACTGACTCGCAGGTCGGCATTCGACTGCTCGAACTGCTGCACCAGCGAACCGTCCAGCTGGGTGGCAGCGGGAGAGGTCTCCTCCAGGGTCGCAAGATCGAACTCGGTGAAGACGTCGTAGATGCCAACGTTCTGGGTGATATTGAGCGTCGCCTCCTCGGTGGAGTAGCGCTCCAGCACGAGGCTGAGATTTCTCTCCAGCGCCACCTGAATCGCCTGCTCGAGAGTCAGGAGAAGCTGTCCATCCTCGATCTCGAAGACGGGTTGGCGGGTCAGATCGGGCTGGTCGACGCTGACCTGGTAGGGCTCGGCCTGTGTCGGGGCTGCCGGCAGACCCAGAACCGCGGCCAGCAACAGGGCCAGGCCTCGATTCCCTGCAGGTCCGAGTACTCTCAGAAAAGCAACAGAAAGGGGTTGTCGTCTCATTCTCATCACTCTCGTCCTCACCACGAATTGCTGATTCGATTCGAACTCGTTCTATATCGATTCCCGTCAGCGACGATGTCGCCGTCGTTGGTTCCTACGTGTCTGCTTGCAGAAAGTTCCATCCTCACCGGTTCCCCGAGACCCCCCTCATGGCTCCCGGAAAGTGGCAACTGGCCCAGTGCTCGCCCTCCACCCTCGAGAGGCCGGGCTCATCCCTCTGGCAGCGCTCTTCGGCGATCGGACATCGCGGATGAAACCGGCAACCGCCTGGCAGATCGGTGGGATCCGGTGGTTCGCCCTCCAAAACAGTTCTTTCGCCACCGCCATTCTCGACCGCCGCCAGCGCCGCAGAGAGCAGGCTGACCGTGTACGGGTGCTGCGGTGACCCGTAGACCCTATCAGTGGACGCCAACTCGACGATCTTGCCGGCGTACATCACCGCGACCCGGTCGGCGATCTGTTCCACCACCGCCAGATCGTGGGCGATGAAGAGAATGGTCAGACCGAAGCTCTGCCGCAGGTCCAGAATCAGATTGAGGATCTGACCTCGCAGCGAGGCGTCCAGCGCCGACACTGCCTCGTCCGCCACCAACAGCCGCGGCTCGGTGGCCAACGCCCGGGCGAGCGCCACCCGTTGACGCTGACCACCCGACAACTCATGAGGGTACGAGTCCGCGGCAGCTGTCGTGACTCCGACCAGCTCGAGCAGCTCGCGAACGCGCTCGCGGCGGCCCTGGCTCGAACCGATGTCATGGATCTCCAGCGGCTCGGCCAGAGACTCACCGACCCGCCAACGAGGATCGAGGGAGGCCACCGGATCCTGGAACACCATCTGGAACCAGCGACGACGAGAACGCAGGGCCGCTCCCTGCAAGGACGCGAGATCCTCGCCGTCGAACAGGATCTCTCCCTCGTCCGGCTCTTCCAGCGCCATGATGCAGCGGCCCAGGGTGCTCTTGCCGCTCCCCGACTCCCCCACCAGAGCCAAGCACTCCCCCTCGCGTAGAGCCAGGTCCACATCGTCGACGGCCCGTACCGACCCGCTGCCATCGGCACTCCTCCGTTGGCTTCTGAAGAAGGTCTTGGAGAGCCCTCGAACCTCGACCAGATTCTTCACGTTGTCCCTCCCGAGCCGTCTTCCGGTTCCACCAGGAGACATCGCGCCTGCCGATTCGGCCCCTGGGCCCGCAGCTCGGGCTCTTCGACCCTGCAGGCATCCACAGCTTCCTGGCAGCGCGGGTGGAAGGCGCAGCCCGATGGCCAATCCAACGGCTCCGGGGGGCGACCGCGAATCGAAGGCAAACGACCCCGGGCCACCTCTCGCAAGCGCGGCGTGGCCGCACTCAGTGCTTTCGAGTAGGGGTGCAAAGGCGAGGTGAGCAACCGGTCGGCAGGAGACTCCTCTACCACCTGACCGGCGTACATCACCACCACCCGGTCACACCTGGCTGCCACCAGCGACAGATCGTGACTGATCCAGAGAATCGACAGATCGAGGGTGGATCGCAGCTCATCCAGCAACTCCAGGATCTGGGTCTGAATGGTGACATCCAGGGCAGAGGTGGGCTCGTCGGCGATCAGAAGCGACGGTTCGGCGGCCAGGGCCATGGCGATCATCAGCCGCTGGCGTTGTCCCCCGGAGAGCTGGTGCGGATAGTCATCTAGACGCTTCGAGGCTGCTGGAATGCCGACCAGCGACAGCAGGCGGGTTGCTTCCTCGTCGAGCTGTTGGCGTGAGCGACCGGCCGTGGGAATGCACTCGCGAAGCTGAAAACCCACGCTCAGCACGGGGTTGAGCGCCGTGATGGGCTCCTGGAAAATCATCGAGATCTGCCTGCCCCGATAGTCGCGAAGTCGGGACTCGGGAAGCCGGCGCAGCTCAACGCCCTCGAAGACAACGCTGCCCGACTCGACCGACACGCCCGGCGGCAGCAAATCGAGGATGGAGAGTGCCGTCAGGCTCTTCCCCGATCCCGACTCGCCCACCAGCCCGACGATCTCGCCCCGTCCGACCTGCAGCTCCGCTCCGCGAACCACCGGCACCGATCTGCCATCAGCCATCTGGATCGAGATCGTCAGATCGGATAGCGACAGGACGGGAGGCATGGATGCGAGACTCAGAGGGTTGCCGTTCTGCCGAGCAGCCAGTCCGCGATGAGCGCGACTCCGAAGCCGGTGGCTTCCGACACCTGCCCTTCACGCGAGGCTCGGTAGGCTGTCCCCGCGATGTCGAGATGGGCCCAGCGGTCGATCTTGCCAGCGAAGTTCTCCAGAAAGGCCGCAGCGCTGTTGGCACCTCCCCAGCGGCTGCCGAGATTGCGCAGATCGGCATGGACGCCTTTCATCTCCTCGGCGAACTCGGGCCACAGCGGCATCCGCCAGAGCCGTTCGCCACTCTCGCCGGCGGCCTCCAGAAGCTCGGACGCCAGAGATTCGTCCGGGGTATAGAGTGCCGCTCCAGCAGAGCCAAGAGCTACCACCGAAGCTCCGGTGAGAGTCGACATCTCCACCAGGTTCAGTGGCTTTTCGGCGGCGGCCCAGGCCAGGGCGTCGGCCAGGATCATCCGGCCCTCGGCGTCGGTGTCGAGAATCTCCACCGTCTTGCCGTTGTAGCAGCGAATGATGTCCCCAGGCCGGTAGGAGGCGCCGTCCGGCATGTTCTCGGCAAGCGGCAGATAGGCGCGATACCGACCCGGCAGTTTGAGATCGGCTACCGCCTGGACGATTCCCAGAACGGTGCAGGCGCCGCACTTGTCGTACTTCATCTCCTCCATGCCCGCCGAGGGCTTGATGGAGATGCCACCGGTATCGAAGGTCACTCCTTTGCCGACAAACGAGGTCACCTCCTCGCCCTCACCCCATTCGAGACGCACGAGTCGGGGGGGATTGGCCGAACCACCTCCCACCGCCAGGATGCCACCCATGCCCATGTCGGCGAGCCGATCCGGTAGCAGGACCTCGCATTCGAGGCCCCGTTTCTCGGCCATGCCCAGCGCCTCGGCCGCCATCCACTCCGGAGTCGCCACGTTGGGAGGCGAGTTTCCGAGATCCTTGGCGAACCGTATGGCGCGAGAGATCGGGCGCGCCGACCGCAGGTCGAGTCTGAATCTCTGGTCCTCACCGCTCGGTGGGAGTAGATGAATCTTCCGCAGGCGAGGTCGCCGCGAACGGGCCTTGTAGCGCTGGTACTCGTAGCCGCTCGACAGCAGCTGGGTGAGAATCCGCAGGCTGTTCCTACCCCGGGCGACCGGATGGTCGGGAAGGACGATCTCTACCTCACGCCGACCCTCGCGGCGTGCAGCCTTGAGCGTGGCCGTCAGCCACTGGGCCAGTCGGCGTTGGTCGAAGCGCTCCCTCCTGCCGAGGCCGTAGACTTCGACGGGAACCGGTTTCGATCCCCCAGTGGCCGTGCGAGCGACCTGGCGCTCCAAGGCCTTCCAGCCAGGTCGGCTGTCGAGATGCCTCAGCGCAGCGGCCAGCCGGCCGGCCAGGCGTCCCGCTTCCGGTTCCATTCCCGCAAAACAAGCCAGCGATACCGACTCCCCCTGGAGGGTCTCGCCAGTGCTCAAGGACACCGTTGGATTCGCCACTTGTCACCCCCTTCCGGACCGATTCGAGCGAGTCACATTCTAGCCTGATTTCCGCGGCCCGGACTGGTACCATTGCCCCCTGCGGGTCACCTGGCATCATGGATAGAACCTCACTCCGGCGCCTCTTCCCAGGCAGTTTCAGCTTTTTTCGCGTTACCCCCGAGGAATTGCGGCGGGTGTTCCCCGACGCTCAGGTGATGCTCCCGCAGCCCCAGCGAATCTTCCTCGAATCCGAGGAGGCCACACCGCTGCAGGGCTTTCCGGTGTTGATGAACGAATCCAGCTCGGCGCTGCGTGAATCTCTCGAGGGCTACCTGCAGGCCGAGGCGAGCCGACAGGTGGCGGTCGCCAAACGGGAGATCTTCGACGCCAAGTCCTACGAGGCCGCCTGGAGTCGCTACGAGTCCCTGCTGGTGCGTTGCACGGAGAACGCCGTACGATCCAGCTTCGGTCGCCGCTTGCCCAGCATCTTCTGGCTCTACCACTCGATTGCCGTCTGCCGCCTCTTCAAGGAGATGCCCCAGAGGGTCCGGCGCCTCGACCTGGCCATCGGCAAGGATCAGGCCGACCCCATTCGCTTCAAGGTCTACGACCGCTATCTGGACCGCGTTCTGCAGCTCACCTACGACGTCGTCCACAGGGTCGCAGAAGAGGCCGAGGAGCAGGAACAGGACCTCTTCCCTACACTGCTGGCCTCCATGCGGGACAACGTCCTGATCCTCACCGAAGACCACGTGAGCTTCGATCTCAGCGAGCTCGACAGCTACTTCAAGGGCTATCTGGAGATCGACGGCAAGGACTTCCGCACCCGATTGGCGCGACTCGAAGGCTGGATCGATGCCCAGCTGCGCGACGATGCCGAGCTCCGCGGCACCGCCCGCCACCTCGTCGGTGACACCTCGGAGGCCGCCGCCAGGGATCTGTTCACCCGTCCCGGATATCTGACGATGCTGGCCGAGCGCCACGACTACGACCCTCGGGATCTGCTGGACAAGGTGCAGATCAAGACCTGGGAGAACCTGCTGCTGAAGCTCAAGGAGTTCGAGATTCTCCTCTCCCTGCGTCGACTGGTGCTGCCGGTGCGAGAGCGTATGGGGGGCTTGAGCTGCCAGGCGCCGCCGGTCCGGGGAACCGGTATGGCCGCCCGTACCGTTGCCCTCTCCTCCAGTACCCGCCCCATGGACTTCATGACCACCTGGGTCATCGATCCACTGGTTCGACGTTGCGGCCTGATCTACGACATCACCGACTTCTCCGCCATCGTTTCGTATCTGGGCCGCTCCGGCAGCGAGGATCAGGACAGCTCCTATCGCAGCATCTTCCGTTTTCAGCGCTGGGTGAATCAGAACGCCGGCTCCCAGCGCCTGCAGCTGGAGAAGTACCTCGGTGACGGGGCCCTGTACTCGGGTCGCCATCCCTCCAGGCTGCTGAGCGTCGCCGTCGAGCTGCAGCGGTACTACCAACGGGCGCTGGCGGAGGGTTTTCCTTTCGATCGCGGCATGCGGATCGCGCTGAACTACGGCGAGTACCGACTTCTCCCCATCGAGGAGGGAGGAGCCGGAACCGCCCGCCGTTACGAGTTCTTCGGGCACGGCATCGTCGAGCTGACCCGTCTGGTCACCGGCAAGACCATGCGAGAGATCGACGAGATCAAGAATCTCCTGATCGGGCAGGGCTACTCGCCAGCCGAGGTTGAACACTTCTTCGCTCCAGCCATGCGGCAGAACGTCGATCTGGTCGACAAATCGGAAGAGGCTCGTCGGTTCTACTGCTATATCAACCGCAACGGCGCGCTGGTCAACGAGGGCATCGTCGCTACGCAGCAGTTCATCACCCAGTTGGAGAGAGAGGGTTCGGTCAGCCAGGCTGCCCATGGTCTCGATGGCCAACGCGATTTCCTAGTTCTGACCCTCGGCGAGTCGACCGAGAACCTACTGGTCGGGATTCGTAAGCTCGGCATGGCCAAGCTCAAGGGGCTGGAGAAGGTGCCGGTCTTCGAGATCGTCGATGGTGAGATCTGGCGGGGTCAAACGCTCGAGAACGCACCCACAACCCGGCTGTTGGCGAGTCTCGATCGCAAGTTCACCAGGGCACATGAGAGCCCGGTCTCACCGGGGTAGAGCGACTCGCCACAACAACCACTGATTCAAGAGGGGTAACCACCCATGACGGACACCGTTTGGCAGACGAACCTGGAAGACGTATCCGCACCGAGGCGCGGCAAAGTCCGGGACATCTATGACCTCGGCGACCAGCTTCTCATCGTTGCTTGTGACCGCATCTCCGCCTACGATCACGTGCTGCAACCCGGTATCCCCGGCAAGGGGAAGATCCTCACCCAACTGAGCAACTACTGGTTCGAGCACTTCCAGGATGTCGTCCCTAATCACCTCATCGCCACCCGCTCGGCCGACTTTCCGCCGCCGTTCGATGCTCACGCCGACGTGCTGGAGGGCCGCTCGATTCTGGTGCAGAAGGCGTCCGTCGTCCCCTTCGAGTGCGTCGCCCGCGGCTATCTGGCGGGCAGCGGCTTTCGCGAGTACACGGAAGGTGGGGCGGTTTGTGGAGTGCCCCTGCCTCAGGGTCTGGTTCGAGCCGACCGACTGCCGGAGCCGATCTTCACCCCGGCCACCAAAGCCGAGACCGGTCACGACGAGAACGTCAGCTTCGAAGTCATGAGCACCGGGATCGGCCAGGACCTGGCCGAGCGACTCCGCGACCTGACGTTGGAGATCTATTCGCGGGGTGCTGCTCTGGCAGCCGAGAGAGGTCTCATCCTGGCTGACACCAAGTTCGAGTTCGGCAAGACAGACGACGGAGAGATCCTGCTCATCGACGAGGTCCTGACGCCCGATTCCTCTCGATTCTGGGAGGCCAGTCAATGGCAGCCGGGTACCGAACCGGTGTCGCTCGACAAGCAATATGTCCGCAACTGGCTGGACGACTCGGGTTGGGACAGGGATTCGCCGCCACCGGAGCTTCCGAACGAGGTCGTCGATGGCACACTCAGCCGCTATCGGGACGCCTTCGAGAGGATCACCGGGCGCCAACCGCAGCTCTAGTCGACCGGGGTGCCGGCCAGAACGGTCAACAGCTCGCGAACGTCCCGCACCACCTCGATGGCGAGGTCGGATCCCGGGACGGACAACTCGGGACCCGCGGCGATGGCTCGATCGTAGCCGAGGTGCTCGGCTTCGCGGAGGCGGGCCTCGACTCTGGAGACCGGCCGTATCTCTCCCAGAAGTCCGATCTCGCCAAAAAACACCGCCCTCCGAGGCAGAGACCGATCGGAGAGGGCCGAGATCAGAGCTGCGGCGATGGCCAGATCGGCCGCCGGCTCCCGCACGGTCAGACCGCCGACCACGTTGACGAAGAGATCCTTGTCGGCGAAGGAGAGGCCGGCGAATCGTTCCAGCACCGCGACCAATAGCGCCAGACGGTTGGCGTCGCACCCCACCGCCATCCGTCTGGGGCTGGGAAAGCTGGTGGTGTGAACCAGGGCCTGGACCTCGACCAGAACCGGGCGCAGCCCCTGCAGGCTGGCGGTCACCGCCGAACCGGGGCTCTCGGGACGTCGCCGGGACAACAGCACTCGAGAGGGGTCCGAGACCGGAGTCAACCCGGTGTCATGCATCTCGAACATGGCCACCTCCCCCGCCGGCCCGAAGCGGTTCTTGGTCGTCCGCAGGATTCGGTACTCGCCCTCCCCGTCGCCCTCGAAGGAGAGCACCGTGTCCACCAGATGCTCCAGCGACTTCGGCCCAGCGATGGCGCCGCCTTTGGTGATGTGCCCAACCAGCACCAAAGTGATATCCCGCTGCTTGCAGTGCTCGACCAGGGTGTTGGCCACCTGCCGAACCTGGCTGATCGAGCCCGGCGGGCTGCTCAGATCCGCCGTCCGGACCGCCTGCACCGAATCCACCAGGACCACCCTCCAAGGATCGGTGGCAAGCCTTTGCAGCACCGGCTCGAGAGAGGTTCCGGCAATCACGTCCAGACCATCGACCTCGCATCGCAGACGATCGGCGCGCAGGCGGAGCTGTCGCCCCGACTCTTCGGCGCTCAGATAGAGGACCCTGCCCGACTGTGGCGCCAGCCCGCCTGCCAGCTGCAGCAGGAGGGTCGATTTACCGATGCCCGGCTCACCGGCCAGGAGCACCGCACTGCCCGGCACCAGCCCGCCGCCGAGAACCCGGTCGAGAACGTGCATGCCGGTGGAGTTGCGGCTCAGCTCGTCCTCGGCGAAGCGGCTCAGATCGATGGGCTCAGCGGCGTCCGCAGCTACCTCTGCGGCTGCCGAGCCGACCGTGACAACCTCCTCGATGAGCGAATCCCAGCCGCCGCATTCCGGGCACCTGCCCAGCCAGCCAGGCGACTGCGCGCCGCACTCCTGACAGACGAAGCGGGTTGCGGACCGACGACCCATCGAGGCTCGCCAGTCCCTAGAAGGGAGGTGCGCTGCTGTCCTGACGGGCCAGGTTGCAGAACTTTGTGGTCTCGCCCAGGAAGACCAGCTTGATGGTGCCTGTCTGGCCATTGCGATGCTTCGCCAGGATGAGCTCGGCGACGCCCTTGTCGGGCGAATCGGCGTTGTACATCTCGTCCCGGTAGATGAACACCACGAGGTCCGCATCCTGCTCGATAGAACCGGATTCGCGCAGATCTGCCAGCTGCGGACGATGATCTCCGGTACGCCTCTCGGGCTGTCGGGAGAGTTGTGACAATGCGATGACCGGCACATGGAGCTCCTTGGCGAGCTGCTTCAGGCCACGGGTGATGGCGGCGATCTCCAGGTTGCGGCTCTCGTAGCGGCCGCCCGCCTGCATCAGCTGGAGATAGTCCAGGACCACCAGATCCAACCCCTGCTCGGCTTTCAGCCGGCGGGTCTTGGAGGCCAGTTCCAGGAGCGTCGGATTGGCAGAGTCATCGATGTACAGCGGTGCCTTGGAGACCGACTTGACCGACTGAATGACCCGATTCCACTGTTTCTGCGACAGGTGTCCGGAGCGCAAGGGGCCAAAGGGGACGTCGACCTCCGAGGAGAGAATCCTCAGGGCCAGTTCCTCCTGGCTCATCTCGAGGGAGAAGAGACCGACCGAGCGGCCCTCGCGAATCGCCACGTGCTCAGCGATGTTGAGCGCCAGGCTGGTCTTCCCCATGCCCGGCCGACCGGCGATGATGATGAGATTTCCGGGATTGAGGCCGCGGGTGATGTCATCCAGATCCACATATCCCGTCGGGAGGCCGATAAATCCGCGGTCGGGCCTCTCCTCCAGGTCGGCCAGGGTGTCGTGGAAGATTCTCGCCAGTTGGACGAAGCCCCGCTGAATGGCCTCCTCGCCGAGACCCAAGATGGCCTGTTCCGCCCGGCTCAGGGCTTCCTGAGCCTCCAAGCCACCGTCGAGACAGTTGCGGGTGATGTCACCACAGGCTTCGATGAGTCGACGCCGGATCGAACGCTCCTTGACGATCTCGACGTAGGAATCCAGCCTGCCCAGATCGGGCAGATCCAGGTCGAGGCTGGCGAGATAGGCGATGCCACCCACCGCCTCCAGCCGGTCCTGCTGTTCGAGGCTGGCTTGTAGCGTTCGCAGATCGATCTCCGTACCGCTCTCCTGCAGGCTCAGCATCGTTCGAAAGAGGATCCGATGTCGCTCGGTGTAGAAGTCATCGGCCGTCAGACGGCCGGAGACCGTCGGCAGCAGTGCCGGGTCTAGCATGGCGCCCGCCAGGACAGCCCGCTCCGACTCCTCGCTGTGCGGCAGGCTCTTATGCTGTTGGAGGGTATCGATCATCGGTCCAAGAGGGGCATTCTATGTCAAAGAACCGGCCAGCGCGGGTGTAGAATGAAGGTAGTTCGCGACCGGACCAGCTTTCATGACCGAAACCGCCGCCGCCAACATCCTGCCCTTCGACCGGCAGACGCCCGCCTTTGAGCGACGCCGGTATCCGCGCCTCAGCGCGCCTGAGATCCACTCCCGTCCAGGGGGCAAAAAGCTCGAGATCCTCGACATGAGTCTACGGGGCATGGCCATCCGGACCGGGCATCCCTTCTCGGTCGGCGGTATCTACCTCTTCGAGTTGGTCGACGCCGGCAAGAGCCTCATGGTCGAAGGGCGGATCTGTTGGTCCCGGCGAGTGACACCTCCCGGCGTGGCGCCCGAGATCGATACAGCGCCCGAGTTCTGCACTGGAATCGCCTTTGTGGGGATCCAGAACCGGTCACCCGACTCCGAGACACAGGCCAGCGAGACCGAGCTGCAGGTGCCAACCAGCGCGCCGGAGGAGGACGAGCAGCTGACGGCCGATCGCATCGCCAGGCTGCAACGCTCCGACAATACCGAGGAGTCGGCCGAGCTGCTGCTGGAGCTCCTCTCGGGAGATTTCGAGCATCTGCTGCTCTTTCGTCTCAAGGGAGAGGAGATTCGGGCCTGGCTCGGCCGCGGTCCGACGCTGATTCCCGATCGCCTCCGCAGACTGAGGCTGCCCCTGGAGCGGGCGTCCGTCTTCCTCCACCTGCAGCAGGGCGGGAGCTTCTTCTACGGCATGTTGCCAACCATGTTCGCCCACCTGCAGCTCCTGAGGTGCTGGGATGGCGAGCTCGAAAGAGAGTGCGTGCTCTTTCCCATCCGGCTCGGCTCCCGGTTGGTGGCGGTGCTCTACGCCGATTGTGGTGAGCAGGCGCTGACGCCCGAGCATCTGGGATCTCTCAAGGCGGCCACCGAGTTGTTCACCAACTCACTTGTCGACCAGATCCTGCGCCGCAAGAGTCGAGCGGCGGAGACCACCGACTAGTTTCAGTGTTCGAGGGCGTGCAGACGTCGGTAGACGTCCTGCGCCAGCTTGCGCTCCTCTTCCAGCGGCATGGAGAGCGAGGCGGCGAACAGGGCGAACGAGGCCAGCGCATAAAGGGTCTCGCGAACCAGACCGGCTAATTGCAGATCATCGGTCCGGCGCGCGGCGGTGACCGATGGATCGAGCTCGATGGTGCCGTCCTCACCGACCCCTCCCGGTACCAGTCCGGACCTGGTGCTGCGCTCGAGCCAGCGATTGATCTCTTCGCGGGTCTGGACAACGCTGCCGTGCTGCTCGACCACCGAGAAGATGTAGCGCAGGAGCTCATTGAACGAACCGACCAAGCGACGGATTTCTTCCTGGGTGGACGGCGTCCGAGGCCGCAGTCGAACATGTCCCTTCTTGACCAGCTCGCGGGTGATTTTCATGGTCTCGAACTTTCCCAGCCAGGTCTCGCTGGCGATTTCGCGCAAAGATCGCTCGCCATTGCTCATCGCCAACACCAGCCGGGTCTTGGGATCGAGCTGGGTCACTTCGACACCGGTCTGCATCTCGGGACATAGCTCGATATCGGGCACCAGACTCTCGAACTGCTTCAGGCTGTCCAACCTTTCCGCCCCTCGGAGGAGAAGCTCCTGGACGGGAATATGGGCGATGGTGCTCGGTTGCACGGTTCCCTCATCGCCGACAATGAAGACATAGCTACCGTGGGTCTCGAGCACGGCGGAGAAGAAGATCTCCTCGGTCTGCTTGTTGAGCAGGTCGAAGAGCTGCTGGCGGCTGATGTACCCGCGCTCTACCAGCAATTTGCCCAGCCGGGACGGCGGATCCAGAGATCTCATCACCGACTCGACACTGGCCGCGGTCATCACCCCCATGCGAACCAGAACCTTGTTCAAGCGGTCGTCCGGGTGGTTGCTGGTCGCCGACTGCAGGGCACCCTTGTCGAAGCTCAGGGTCCGGTGGGAGTCCGAGCCATAGACGTGCAGGCTGCCGGCCCAGCGGGAGGCCGAGATGACATTGACGATATCCAGCACCGTGGTGTGCGAGACGACCTCTCCGGCCATCAGTATGCGGCCGCTGGTCGTTCCCTTCTCGTCGTCGCTCAACCGCTGCAGAATGACCATATCGGGTGAGCTCACCACTACATGGAAGGAACCTCCGAGAGGGACGGCACCCTCTTTGTCGTTCCCGACAACCCGCACCGTTTTGCCCTTGTCGTCCCTCAGCAAGACATCGCGATTGTCCATGACGGTTCCTCGATTCATGGTTCCAGGGTGCCTCAGAGCCTTGTTGCCCGGGCCTCTCCTGGATTCCACTATAGGCACAGCCTACCGGAGACGCTATGAAATTGAGCACCGTCTATACGCTGGTGGCCCCGAGCTCGGACGATCCGGCCCCTGTTTCCCGGACCCGGTCCGGGTATCAGTCCGCAGGTCGGAGGCCGGATCAGGAGGTGAGAAAGTCCTCGAGCCGCTGCCAGCCATCCTCTTCGAACGAGAGGAAATTGACGCCCATTCCCCGCACCTTCTCGAGATCCGGCTGGGTGTAGCGAACGACTTCAGCCTGACAGGCGATCGGCTCCTCTTCGTCTGTGAGGGAGAACTCGAGTCGTACCTGGGAACCGACGGGGAACTCTTCACTGGTGCGGATCAGCATGCCGCTCAGCGAGATGTCCTCGGATTGGCAAGCCCGCAGCACCGAGCCGGCACCGACGGCAACGGCCATTCGCACAATGAATCGGGGGTGGGCTCGATTGAGGTGTCCCAGGAGTCCACGCACCGACTTGAGCAGCTCTTCCGGCTCCTTGTCCTCCGAGAGGACCGTGCAACCCCGATCTTCGAACGCGGCCACCTCGAACAAGACATTCTCAGGAGCCAGGATGACCACCGGAACGCTCTCGTTCTCGGAGATCATCCTCGTCATGGCAGCCAGGAGATCGTCGAGACTGGTATCCCAGAGAGGGTAGGAGACCAGAACAGCGCTAGGTGGTGCGCTATCCTGCATGATCTCCAGGGCGGTATCGGCGGAAGTGAAACGCTGCTTCTCCATCTCCATCTCGGCCCATAGGGGGTTGAACAGGTCGTGAGCCTGTCGATGGGGACCAATAATGAGAACCGATCTGTCCATGGCGTCCTATTATGCTCTATCTGAGATCGAAACGGTTGTTGGTTATTCCACTCTTCGGCTGTCTTCTTCTCAACCGGCCCAAGTTACAATATGCGCACTGAACAACCATGAGGAACGATCATGAGCCATACCTACGAAGAGCTTCATGACATGACCGTCGCCCAACTCCGGGATGTTGCCCAGGAAGTCGAGCACGACGCAGTTTCCGGATACTCGACGATGCACAAGGAGGACCTCCTCAAGGCCCTCTGTACAGCCTTCGGTATCGAGGCGCATGTGCATCACGAGGTCGTCGGTATCGACAAGGCTGCAGTCAAGGCCCAGATCAAGGCGCTCAAGGTCGAGCGCGACCAGGCGCTGGATACCGGAGACTCCAAAGAGCTCAAGCAGATCCGCCGTCGGATCCATCGCCTGAAGAGGAAGATCAGGAGAGCTACGGTTTAGGATTCCGGGCCTTCACAGACTCGGATGGAAACCCGCGAGGTGTCCTTGATCTCGCGTTCGAGCCATTCCGACACCGCTTCCTGGACCAGGTCGCCGAGGCGGGCGGACTCGATCCCCAGGGAGCGACGCTGGAAGGCGGCGACCCTGAGAGCAGCCACCAGGTCGGCGGGCAGGAGGACGGATACTTCCTCGTCCTCTACCCACTCGGTGCCATCTATACCGGTCAGATCCAGGCTCATTGCGGCCCATTCTGACGGACGGCGGTCAAATGTCAACTGCCGGGGCCACCGAGGCGGATCATAGTCACCCGATTGCCATCTGCCCGACGGTCGACGAATCTGCCGCGACGTTAGCCAATTCACAGACAGAATCGCCGCCAGGCGCGAAGATTCCGGGGCGAGGACTCGAGGACCCGGATGGAGAGAGACGAACGGTTTCACCCCCTTGTGGAAGGGACTTCTGCAGCGATTCTGGTTTTCAACGCTGACAGGATCCTCTATATCAATCCCGCCTGCAAGGCACTGACCGGACACACCGCTCGGGAGCTCCTGGATCGCACCTTCGCCAGCCTGGTCCAACCACGATTCCGCAGCCGCTACCAGACCCACGCCGATCAGAGGAGCGCTCCAGCGGAACAGATCCAGATTCAGCGCAAGAACGGTGAGACCCTCTGGGTCGAGCTCTCTCTGCAACCCATACTCTTCCGCGGTGCCAACGCCACCCTGGCTACTCTTGTCGATATCGACGGTCTCAAAGAGTCGGACCTCGCCCGCCGGGATGCCGAGGTACAGCTGAAGCTCGTCCAGCGTGCCGGACGGACCGTTAGCTGGGATTGGCGCGCCTCCTCCGACCAATTGATCGTCTACGGTCTGCCGAAGGACCTGACCACCCACGGCGCTCCCTCGCTCAGCACTACCGGCAAGGCGTTTTTCGACCATCTCCTGGGCGAAGATCTGGTGCGGCTCAAGCAGGCTATCCGCCGGTCCCTCGGAGATCGTGAGCCACTCTTTGTCGAGGTCGGGTTGCGGGACTCCAAGGGTCGATCCCACTGGCTGGTCCTGCGGGGTCAGGCGGTCTCGGATCCCAGCGGAAACGTGGGGCATCTGGTGGGTGTAGCGACCGATGTGACCGAGCGTCGCCGCGCCGAAGAGGTCCTGATCCAGGAACAGGAGTACACGCTGGCAATGCTGGCCTCCATCAGCGACGGGGTCATCCGGACCGATCTGGAGGGTCGAATCGTCGACCTCAGTGCGCCGGCGGAGACCATACTGGGCAAGACCCTGACCGAGGCACGGAACCTCCCCCTGGCCGAGCTGGTCACCTTTGTCGACTCCGAAACCGGACAGATCCTCGGCGACCCCATCGAGGAGTGCCTGGGATCACCGGGGGCCGTCGATCAGCCTCAGAGCTGTACCGTCCGGGTGCGCGATCGTGAGGATACTCCGGTGCGTTTCCATACAGCGGTTCTCAAGGATCACAACTCAGCCGCCATCGGAGTGGTCCTGGTTCTCAAGGACATGATCGAGCATCGGCAGTTCGAGCGGGGCATGGTCTACCTGGCCACCCACGATCCGCTGACCGATCTGGTGAATCGAACGGAGTTCGAACGTCGATTGGGGCAATCGCTGGCCGAGGCCAGAAAGCTGAAACGGCAGGATTCGATTCTCTACATGGACCTGGACGGTTTCAAGCTGATCAACGACACCTTCGGCCACCCAGCCGGCGACAAGATGCTCAAGCAGTTCGCCTCGTTTCTCAAGTGCCGGTTTCGCGAGACCGACATTCTGGGTCGGGTCGGCGGAGACAAGTTCGGAGTACTGCTCGAGAGCTGCACCCCCTGGCAAGCCAACGAGCTGGTCGAGAAGCTCTACAAGGATCTGCGGTCCTTCCGATTCGAGTGGGAGGACACGTCGCTTCCCGTCACTCTGAGCACCGGACTCGCTGCCCTCGGTCCCGGAGAGGTGGAGGTTGAGAAAGCCATCAACCGCTCCGAAGAGGCCTGCTATCTGGCCAAGCAGAAGGGCGGTGACCAGTTCTGCGAGTACGAATCGTCAGATCTGGCGGGCACCGAGCGGCACTCTCAGATTGAGATCCTGAACCAGATCCAGGAATCTCTTCAGGAGGGGTCGTTCGCCCTGCACGCCCAGCTCATCAAGCCTCTGGTGGCCCCGGAATCGGATCCGGACATCTACGAGATCCTGCTGCGGATCGTCGACGACGACGGCTCGATCATGCTGCCGGGCGAGTTTCTTCCCGTCGCCGAGCGGCACAGCATCGTTTCAGCCATCGATCGCTGGGTTCTGACCCATGCGCTCGAAAACCTGGGCGACAGCCGGCTGCGGCCCGAGACCCGCTTCAGCCTCAATATCTCGGCCCACTCCCTGAACGACGACCGCTTCCTCGAATACGTGCTGCATGAGCTCAGCTACCGTGGAGTGGATCCGAGAAGTATCTACTTCGAGATCTCCGAGACGACCAGCGTCAACAGCTATGACAGGGCGCAGAAGTTCATCGCCGTGCTGCGTGAACGGGGCTGCGGCTTCATCCTCGACAGCTTCGGTGCGGGTTTGAGCTCCTTCTCCTATCTGCGGAATTTCCCCGTCGATTTCATCAAGATCGACGGTCAGTTCGTCAAGGAGATGAGCAAGGATGCCACCCAGCGAGCCCTGGTCGAGACCATCAATCATGTAGGTCACGTGATGCATATCCGCACCATCGCCGAGGCTGTCGAGAGCGACGATGCGCTGACAGCCCTGCGAGGGATGAGGGTCGATTACGCGCAGGGCAACAGTATCTCGCCGCCGCTCCCCCTGGTCGACCTCCTGCAGCCTCAGAACTACCGCTCCTCCACCGTCGCCTAGCGGTGGCCAGACGACATGCGGCTTGCCTCCGGTCGCCTTCGCAGGCGGATCATGCTCCAGATTCCGACAACAGGTCCCGGCGTAAGGATGAGGAAACACCATCTCCATCCGACCAGCTCGACACCGATCGGTATCAAGCGGATCGAAACCAGGGTCAGCAGAAACCCGAGGCAGGTCTGGAGGGTGAGAGCCGTACCGACATAGAGATCCTCGGTGAGCTCGCTGACGCCAGCGCTGAACTGGGCGCTATCGGCGACAACGGCGAATCCCCAGACCAGGCAGACCACCGTCGCCAGGATCGGTGAACCAAAGAGCGGGCCCACGAGAATGGTGCAGGTGCCGGAGATCACCAGGCTCCAGGTCGCCAGCAGGGTACGACCGAGCCGATCGGCGAGCCGTCCGGCCAGTACGCAGCCGATGGCGCCTACAGCAATGGCCGCGAACCCGGCGACCCGTGCTGGGGCGATTCCGACGCCGGCCTCCTCGAAGCTGGCAATCAAGAAGAGCGGCACCCAGGCCCACATGGCGTACAACTCCCACATATGGCCGAGGTAGCCCAGGTTGGCCAGCCGGGTCGGCGGATCGGACAGGGCTCGACGAAGGAATCGCCAGTCGAAGGGCGCTGCCTTCGTCAGGTAGGGCCCTTCACGTATCAGCACCAATGCCAGCACAGAGGCCAGAGCGGCTGCCCCGGCCGTGCTCCACATGACCAGACGCCATTCCGGCATGCCGCTGGCTCCACCGATCGACATTGCGTTGAGCAGATGTGGGGAAGCGGATCCGAGGGTCAGGGCGCCGACCAGGATGCCGAGGGCCAGACCTCGATCCCTGCGAGTCCAGGTCGTCATCAGCTTCATGCCCGGCGGATACACACCGGCCAAGAAGACACCGGTGACGAAACGGCCCAGGAGTGCTGCCGCAGGCGTGTGGGCCCATGAGATTGCGGCCGTGGCCATGGCGGCGGACAGCGCACAGCCGGCGAACATCAGCCTGGCGGAGAACCGATCCGACAGGTTCAGGGCGGCGCTGGCCAAAGCACCGAGGACGAAGCCGAGCTGCACGCTCATGGTCATCCACGACTGATGCCGAGGACTCAGATTCCACTCGGTCGTCAGTTGGGGCACAATGGCGGAGCCCGCGAACCAGACCGAGAGTGCCAGAGCCACGGCCAGTGAGATCAGGATGATGGCTCCCCACTTGCGAGCCTTGCGGCGATTCGACGATTCTTGTCGGACGATCATTCCTGTCAGCCCAGACCTTCGATAGACCACCACCGGTGGCGCGAGTCTAGAGCATGGCTGCTCTGAGCAGCCGAGATCGGTAGAATGGTCTCACTCGAAGGAGGACGACGATGAATCTGGTCATTGGAGCCACAGGCAGCCTGGGCGGCCTCATCGCCCACCGTCTGTTGAAGAGCGAGATGCCGGTCCGAGCTCTGGTTCGCGAGGGTTCCGATTACTCGTCCCTGCAGGCGGCCCAGGCCCAGGTGGCGCTGGGCGATCTGAAAAACCGACGCAGTCTGGAGCGGGCCTGTGTCGGGGCGGAGCGCATCATCGCCACCGCTACAGCCGCCGCCCGTAGCGGTGAGGACAACGTCGAGGCGGTGGACCGGGAAGGCTATGCCGAGCTGATCGACGTGGCCAGCGCCGCGGGAGTGCGTCAGTTTGTCTACGTCTCCGCGCATGGCTTCGGGTCGGACTCTCCGGTCAGCCTCGCCCGAGCCAAGGTCGAGACCGAGGAGGCTCTGCGAGCCAGCAGCCTGAATTTCACCATACTGCGGCCGGCGCTCTTCATGGAGGCGTGGATCTCCATGATCCTGGGCTCGCAGCTTCAGTCGGGCTCCCGAGTGGTGCTCATGGGCGATCCGGAACAGAAGCTGCCCTTCGTGGGTGTGCACGGTGTCGCCGATCTGGCGATCTCCGTGCTCGAGCATCCGGATTCCGAGCGCGCTACCGTACCTTTGAGCGCTCAGGCCGCTTCTTACCGCCAGATCATCGGCTGGATCGACGAAATCACCGGCAGCTCGATCGAGATCGAATCGGTCCCGCCAGGCACCGAGATTCCCGGCCTGCCAGCGGTCGTGCAGGAGCTCTGGTCCTGGCTCGCCAGCGGTAAAATCGAGCCCATCGAGACAATCGGCGTGGCGGTCAAGTACGGCCTCACCCTCGAGACAGCCCGGATGTTCGTCGACAGGACATTCGGCAAGTCCACCC
>CAJHZZ010000103.1_pt1 | contig 85282 bp, 75 predicted proteins | sample 9199071 | NCBI WGS metagenome assembly CAJHZZ01 (sample SAMEA7708275, study PRJEB35096) | sediment metagenome | biome: marine neritic benthic zone biome [ENVO:01000025]; feature: sediment [ENVO:00002007]; material: shallow marine sediment [ENVO:03000034] sea grass bed [ENVO_01000059] ...
CTCGCACGAGAACCCGGCTTCCTTGCACTCCTCGCACTCGAAGCCGCCCTCGTTGCACTCCTCACAGGAGAACCCGGCGTCTTTGCACTCCTCACACGAGAACCCGGCTTCGTTGCACTCCTCGCAGCTGAAGCCGGCGTCTTTGCACTCCTCGCACGAGAACCCGGCTTCCTTGCACTCCTCGCACTCGAAGCCGCCCTCGTTGCACTCCTCACAGGAGAACCCGGCGTCTTTGCACTCCTCACACGAGAACCCGGCTTCGTTGCACTCCTCGCAGCTGAAGCCCGCCTCTTTGCACTCCTCGCATTCGAAGCCCGCCTCTTTGCACTCCTCGCACTCGAAGCCGCCGTCTTTGCACTCCTCGCAGCTGAAGCCGGCTTCTTTGCACTCTTCACAGCTGAAGCCGGCGTCTTTGCAGTCCTCGCACTCGAAACCGGCGTCCTTGCACTCCTTGCACTCGAAGCCACCCTCGCGGCAGTCTTCGCAGGAGAAGCCGGCTTCCTTGCACTCTTCGCAGGAGAAGTCCGCCTCGCGACAGTCCTCCGCCGAGAACCCTCCTTCGCGACAGTCCTCACAGGAGAAGCCGCCCTCCTTGCACTCCTCGCAGCTGAAGCCACCCTCGCGACAGTCTTCGCAGGAGAAGCCACCTTCGCGGCAGTCCTCGCACGAGAAGCCCGCCTCCTGGCAGTCGCCGGCCGAGAATCCACCCTCCCGACAGTCCTCGCAGGTGAAGCCACCCTCACGACACTCCTCGGCGCTGAATCCGCCCTCCCGACAGTCCTCGCAGGAGTAACCGCCCTCGCGGCACTCCTCACACGAGAATCCGGCCTCGCGACAGTCGTTGGCTGAGAACCCGGCTTCGCGGCACTCCTCTACCGTGTAGCCGCCTTCGCGACAATCCTCGAGGTCGAAGCCACCCTCGCGGCAATCCTCAGCGGAGAAGCCACCACCGCGGCACTCCTCGGCGCTGAAGCCGCCCTCGCGGCAATCACGGGCGGTGAACCCACCGTCGCGGCATTCTTCGACAGTGAATCCGGCTTCGCGACACTCTTCGATGCCGAATCCACCTTCGCGACAGTCCTCGGCGGAGAAGCCGCCCTCGCGGCAATCCTCACAGCTGAACCCACCTTCCTGACAGTCCTGGGCGGAGAAGCCTCCATCTCGACACTCGCCGCAGGTGAAGCCGCCTTCGCGACACTCCTCGCACTCGAAGCCACCTTCGCGACAGTCCTCGGCGGAGAAGCCACCTTCGCGACAGTCTTCAGCGGAGAAGCCACCTTCGTTGCAGTCGCCGGCCGTGAAGCCCGCCTCGCGGCACTCCTCGCAGGTGAACTCGGCCTTACGGCACTGAGCGGCCGAGTAGCCACCATCGCGACACTCCTCGCAGGTGAATCCGGCCTCGCGCATTCGTGTCGCCGAGTAGCCGCCATCCTTGAGTTGCTCGATAGTGAAGACCTCGTCTTCGTAGAGTTGCGACGGATCCCAGTCGGCCCCCTCGAAGTCCTTGGCGGTGTAGCCACCTTCGGCCATGTCGTTGGCCGTCCACGGTGTGTCGAGGAATTCCTCGGCGGGCCACAGACCGTGCAGATCTTCGGCCGGGAACTTCTCTTCGTGGAGCTCTTCCGTGGTGTAGCCGGCCTCGCGGACATTCTCCATCCCCAGGTCGACTACCAGCATGGCCGACGCCGGGAGCTCGGCCTCTCGGTAGGACTCCATCGACGACTTCTTCTTGAGTAGGGCGCCCGCGGCGATTCTTTGTTCGTCAGTTACGTCGATCATCAGCACTCTCCAACTTGGTCAAGGTCGCAAAGATCGAATGGGTGGCCAGGGTCGATGAGCTGGGCGCACTCCCGCCCATTCCTGCGATACAGGAACGGACTCGGTACCCCGCTGAATCCTCTCCAACCGATAGCCCGCATGTTTGCGAAACCCAGAGGTCTTGCTGTGCGTTCGTTCTGAGATCGGAGATTCTAGCACCATTTTGTGACAGCACAATCTCGACCCCTCGACTCTTTCTACGAGAACCGTCACCAGAGCCGGACATCGCTTCGCAAACGTCCTCGGCATTCACTCTGTAGATCGACGAGTCTCCGACGCCTCGTCCCTGAAAGCCGAGACCGTTCGTCCGCTGAGACTCGCTGGTTGTGGGGCGCGCACCGAGCGCTACCGCTGGCCGTCTAGAGCACAGCGGAAACCCAGCCAGTCGCGGGTGATTCTGGGCTGGCTCCTGTGGCGGAACGAGACCCGGAGCAAGAACTGGGCGTCGGTGATTTCATGCTCACTGATGGAGAACGGGGCGAGAGGGTGATGATCAGACCGCGCCTCTCCGAGCCGCCTCCCTGGACTTGCGGACGGGCGCGCCTCAAGCTAGCATGGTGATCCATCAGTTCCCAATTGCTGTGTAGAATGGCGAGGACCCCGAGAACCCTCAACCGTTGGAGAGGAAGGCGATGAGTTTCGAAATCAGCTCCCGAGTAAGCAAGCGTAAGGTCGGTGACGTCGTGGTGATCAATCTGAAAGGGCGGATGGGCCTGGACCGCGAGCAGTTCGCGGTGCTGAGACTGGTCCTCGACGAGTTGGAAGCCGGCCACAAGTTCTTCTTGATCGACCTGCAGGAGGTGGAGTTCATCGACTCCTCCGGTATCGGCGAGCTTTTCGCCATCATCCACAAGGTGAAGAAGGAGGAGGGCACGACACGCCTGCTCCACCTCGACGACGAAGTCGGCAAGGTCCTCTACATGGTGCAGCTCCACCAGATGGTCGAGACCTTCAACAACGAGAAGAAGGCGTTCGCATCCTTCGGTTGATCGGATCGAGCTCCTGATCGGCAATGGCGCTGATTCGCCTTACAGCTGACAACGCCGAAGAAGTCACCCAGCAAGTGGTCGGCGACTTCGCGGACCTGGTGCGCGGCGCCGGAAAATCCCCGGCCCTGACCAAGCTCGCCGAGCATGCGGAGGAGCTGCAGGGTCTGGCCCAGTCGAGCACCCTCGAGGTGGAGGTCATCCTCGGCGAGGTGGCTGAACAGTGGGTGGTACCGGTTGCCGAATGGCTGCAGATCGATCCGCCGGTGCTCCAGGAGGCCATCTCCAGCCAGGAGCAGATCAATCTTCCCGTCCGGACCGACCGCGAGTTCTCCGTGGTACGGATTCGCTCTGGCCACCAGCCTGTCGGTCGACGCGCCGGCCAACGCAAGCCACCGATCCTGGTGGTGGTGCACACACCCGAGCCGGCGCCGGACAAGGAGCTCAAGGACGCCGTCTTCGAGGCGGTGCAGGATCATCCTCTGAGCCTGCTCCTGGTGCCGGCTGAAGCCGCCTGGGCCAAGGCGCTGGCGAATCTGGCCAGCCGTGAAACCTGGATGTGCAAAGCCATCGGGCTCGAGCTCATGGCGGAGCGCAACCTGGAGGAGAACCTGCAGCTCTCACCTTGGAAAGAGGCGCGGCCCCTGATGGTGGGTTGGTCGGCTGCCGGCGCTCTGGTTTCGCTCTACGAGGGACTGGGACTGGCGCTGGAGAAGGAGAGAGGCAGTCTCAAGTCGAAGCGCACCGTGCTCGACCAGAAGGCCGCGGTGAGCCAGCAGAAACAGACCGGCAACGCCAGCGACATCATCGCCGACGCCCGCGCCCACATTCAGAAGCAGTTCGACATCTACCAGAAGGACTCTGCCAAGCGGATGCAGTCGCTGGTGGCCCAGTTCGACGGTACCCTGTCGCAAGAGATCGAATCGACGATCAAGGCCTTCTCCGAGTTCGACTACGAGAAGAAGCCAAAGATCTTCGTGGTCCGGGTACCGGCAGACCTGCAGAATCAGCTCTTGGCACGCACCAAACAGGTTCTCGCCGAGGCCGGCCGAGCCGATCTCGTAGCCATGGGAGAGATGTTCCGCAAGGCCCAGGAGGACGTGGAGAAGCTGGTCGAGTCGAAGGGCGGACCGCCGACCGTCGTCCACTTCCACTATCTGCCGGATCACGAGTTGACCAACCTGTTGGAGCGCTCCATCGGCATCCAACGGCCCTACCAGGGGACCCTGGCCCGGCGCGGCCCCATGGACTACTTCATGGCGGCGCGCCGCTACCAGATGATCTTCTTCATGATGTTCTCGGCGTTCGGACTCTCGTTCGTCCGCTCCTATCGACAGATCATGGTTCCCCTGACCGTGCTGCTGCTCTCCTTCGGTCTGCTCAATGTCGTCAACTCGACCCGCAAACAGGAGAAGGAGACCGAGGAGCTCGAGCTCGAAAAGGCCCGCGAGCTCCTGCGAGCGGAGTTTCGCCGCTGCATGAACGAGGTCGACAAGAACTGGAGCAGCATCCTCTCGAACCACCTGGCGGCCCAGCAGTCGGAGGTCCTGGAGAACATCGACAGCTCCGTCAAGTCCTTTTTCGAAGGCGCCAGTCGCCAGGCGAGCGAGGACAAGGTTTTGCAGCAACGACAGCTCAAGGGCATCGATCAGGCGGAGCGCAAACTGACCGAGGCCGACAAGAAAGTCCAGGTCGTGCCCCAGGAGCTCGAGCAGCTCAACACCCAGATCGTCCAACTCTTCACCGCCGCGGTGCGACCCGGAGAAGGAGGATCGAGAGTTCCGGGGGCTCCGGGAGCTGCCGCCACTCCAGGAGTACCGCGACCCGCAGCCGGGACCCCGAGACCCGCCGCTGCCGCCGCCGGAGCCGCGGTGCCACCCGCGGCCGCGGAGGCTCTCAAGAAGCTCCAGGGCGGCAAGGCGGGACAGAAGGCGACACCGGCAGGCAAGCCGGGCGGCAGAGCCGGAGCGGCAGCCAGCGATCTGAAGAAGAAGCTGGCCGAGGCGCGGGGTCAGAGCGGCGGCGCAGCGAAGGCCGCAACCAAGCCGGCCGGCCCTACCGCGCGGGCGGCGCCCCAGCGGCCCAAGAAGGACTCCGGCGATCTGGCGGCCAAGGCAGCCAAGCTCAAAGAGCGAGCAGCGGCGGCATCGTCACCCAAGAAGGACTCCGGCGATCTGGCGGCCAAGGCGGCGCAGCTCAAGGAACGTGCGGCCGCGGCCTCTTCGGCCGCCAAGAGCAGCAAGGCAGAGGCAGCGGTCCCCGCAGCGGCGGGCGCGGCAGCCGAGAGCCAGGCGGAGGACGTCCATCCCAAGAGGGCGGCGGTCGAGGAACGGGTTGCCGAGCTGCAAGAGAAGATGAAGCAGGCCGAGGAGGCAGGCGAACTCGACGACTTCAAGAAGAAGGCGGGGGACACCTCGCCAGCCGAAGCCGACGCCCAAACCGAAGATCCGGGCGAGCGGATGCGAAAGAAGGCCGCGGACCTCAAGCGCAAGATGGCCGCTGCGGCCGAAGGCGGCAAGGACTCACCAGGCGATCTGGACAAGACGGTGATGATGCCGAAACCGCCGCCCACCGAGGGCGGCGACGGGTCGGACTGACGGCATGCACATAGGTATCGATCTCGGAACCAGCTACTCGCTGGCCGCCAGAATGGACACCGACGGTGTGGCCACGCTGGTACCCGACGCCGGCGACCCCGAGTTGATGCACACCCCCTCGGTGGCCATTGTCTCCGGGGGGAGTGCCTATGTCGGTGCCGTGGCCGAAGCCCTGCTGGAAGATGACCCGAACCTTAAAGCCATCCGCTTCTTCAAACGGAGTCTGGGCATCCGGGAACCGGTCTACTACGACGACGTGGGCTCGGAGTGGTACCCCGAAGGGCTCTCTGCCCTGATCTTGAGCAAGCTGCGATTCGACGCCGAGAGCGAAGCCTCGGCGGCCGTCTCAGGCGCGGTCATCACCATCCCGGCTCATTTCAGCGATCCGCAGAGAAAGGCCGTGGCTGCGGCCGCCATGCTGGCCGACCTGCCGCTACTGGATCTGGTGGAAGAACCGGTGGCTGCCGCACTCCATTATGGGGTGGCCAACGAGGCTCATAATCAGGTCATCCTGGCCTACGATTTTGGTGGTGGCACCTTCGACGCCACCACCTTGAGCCTCGACGCTCGGGGCATCTACGTACTCTCCAAGAGCGGTCTGACCAATCTGGGCGGCAAGGAACTGGACGAGAAGATCGGCGAGATGGTCTTGACCCAATTCAAGAATGCCCTCGGCACCGAGCCCGATCTCTCCGCCCGTGGGCTTCTGGAGCTCCGCCGGGTCTCGGAGGAGATGAAAATCGATCTCTGCACCCCAGGCACCAACAGCTTGCGGCGCAACGTCCTGTTGGGTAGTGAGATCGTCGAGGTAGAGATCCACCGCAAGGACTTCATGGGATCCATCTCAGCCTATCTGGAACAGACCCTGGAGGTGACCGAGCAGTGCCTGAAAGAGTCAGGGCTCGGCCAGAAGGACATCAACACCGTCCTGTTGGTCGGCGGCTCGTCTCTGGTCCCGGCTATCACCGAGCGTCTCAAGCGGATGTTCAGTCAGGAGGGTCAGAAGGTGCTGTACCACGAGCCCAGTCGGGCGGTGGCCTTCGGTGCAGCCATGCGGGCAGCCCAGAAGTCGGGCGAAGCCGAACAGTTCCACCTGCCGCCGGAGCTCAAGGGTGTCACCGGATTCAATGTCGGGGTGCGGACCGTGGACCCCAACAGCATGAAGGTGGCCATCGATCCCTTGATCAAGAAGAACATGCCACTGCCCACCTCGATGAGAAAGACCTACTACACCACCGGTCAACAGCAGGACCGGATGGTGCTCGATTTCGTCCAGTACCGAATCGACGAGTCGGACGCGGTGGGCCTGGGTCAGCTGACCGTCGGTCCCCTACCCAACCCACGCGCCAACTACCCGATCGACGTAGAGGTCGACTATCACGAGGACGGGACCGTCAACGTAGTCGCCACCGACCCTTCTTCCGGCACCGAGCTGCAACAATCCTATGGCGGTGCCGCCGGCGACGACATCGAGTACCTGAGCAATCAACGCGATCTGCTGCACTCGGTCCTGATCCGTCGCCCCTGAGGGCGATAGACCTATCGCCTCAGAAGTCCAGTCGGCGACCCAGCTCGACGACCTGTCGCTGTAGGGCCTTCTGCACCGCCCGATCGACCTGGACCTGGGTGTGTTCCACGGTCTCGGACCAGGGCGGAATCAGATCGGCTCCAGAGCTCAGGTCGATGGCATGGACCGTGACTCGTGACTGGGAGACGGCCTCCAGTCGCCCGCGGAATTGCAGTTGCCTCTCCCCCAGATACTCCACCTGGCCCAGCACCAGACGGCTGGCGCGGAGTCCGATGTTCCGCGCCACCTCCATGGGGGCCCAGATGCGGTCGGACTCGGCGATGGACCAGAGATCGGAATAGCGACGCTCGTCGATGAGCGGCAATCCACGAGCCCGTAGCCGCGACTCCAGATACCGCTCGACTTCCGAAGCCAGGACCCGGTCTCCGATGACCACCACCATGATGCCCTGAGCCGGCCGGGGCCGTGGCTCGGCCACCGGCTCACGGGGTACCGGTGCCGGCACCGTCGCCTCCGAGTCGACAGGCTGGCGTGGCGGTATCTCCACCGGGGTCGGCACCGCCTCGGCCACTTGTGGGTCCTTCACAGCCGTCACCTCCTCAGACGCTACCGGAACGGGCAGCTCGACCGGCTCGGCTCCCCCACCCGGGTCGGATTCCGACTCAGCGACGGGAGGAATCTCCGGTGCCGACTCGCCGTCCTGCATCGGCTTGGGTACCGGCTTCGGCACCGAGTCGGCCATCGAGCTGGCCGCCTCTGTCGGACCCGCGTAGATCTTCCACATGGCGGCCGCCGCACCTCCGAGGAGCAGGAGAAGGATCAATAGAGCCAACGGCCACCGGGTTCGCCCGGCGGTCGCTTCCTGCACTCCTGGCTCGCCAGGAGCCCTGACCTGAGAGACTTCCTGAGCTACGGCGACTGGCTCATCTTCGGCCTCGGCCACGGCTTCGGACGCCGGCTCCTGTCCGGTGTCGATCGCCACGGTCGGCTCGACCTGGACCGGGAGCTCCTCCGGGGCTGGCGACTCCTCGAGTGGCACCGTATGGACAGCGGATCGAGCGGCGCCCGTCCCGACTCCCATGCGCTCCCACCCGGGCATCACCTGGCTCATCAGAAAACCCTGCAGATCAGCCGCCAGCTTGTGGGCATCGGCGTAGCGGTCCTGCGGACGCTTCTCCAGCAACCGTTTGAGGACGCCTGAGATCCTGGGGTCGATCTCTCCGATGACCTCCTCGGCGGGGATCGGATCGACCTCGATGATCTCCCGCATCAGCAGCAGTGGGCTTTCGGCTCGAAAGGGCACAGTGCCGGTCAACATCTCGTAGAGGGTGATCCCCAACGAGTAGAGGTCGCTCCGACCGTCGATCGTCTCCCCAAGACACTGTTCCGGGGACATGTACCGCGGCGTGCCGACGAGCATTCCCTGTCCGGTCAGTCGTGTGGCCCGGTCGGACACGAAGGCGATACCGAAGTCGGCGATCTTCACCGTGCCGTCCTCGCCCAGCATCAGGTTTGCCGGCTTGATGTCGCGGTGGATGATGCCCTGGTCGTGAGCCATTGCCAGGCCACCCGACGCCTGCAGAACGATCTGCGCAGCCTTGGCCGGGTCGATCTTGCCTTCGTCCTTGATCAGCTGCTCGACGTTGGTGCCCGAGACGAACTCCATGGCGAAGAAATGACGCCCATCGTCCTCGCCGACGAAGTAGATCTGGACGATGTTGGGGTGGTTGAGGTTGGCGGCGCTGCGCGCCTCCTGCAGGAACCTCTTGAGGTACTCATCGTCCTGGGTCAGGTGTCGACCCAGGACCTTGAGGGCCACATAACGGTTGAGCGACTCCTCATGGGCCTTGTAGACCACTCCCATGCCGCCGCGGCCCAGCTCGCTCACGATCCTGTAATGACCGATTCTCTCTTCCATCGTTCTTCCTCCTATCTTCCACCCCCAGATCGGTCGAGGTCAATTGCAGGGATCACTCCCGGCCCACGACCCCGGCGAATCCGTGTCGAACCCGAAACAGCGCTCCTCTCCCCGACAGGGTTAGAATCGGCAAATCTATGGCGGTTCCAGAGCTGAAGCCCATCGAGGGCAAGTACGAGATCCTCGAGAAACTCAACGAGGGTGGTATGGGTGCGGTCTACAAGGTCCAGCACCGGCTTCTGGAGGAGATCCGGGTCATCAAGGTCATTCGCCCGCAGCTCCAGTCCGACGAGAATCTGCGTCGACGGTTCCTGCGCGAGGCACGGGCGGCGGTCAAGCTACGCCATCCCAACATCGCCGAGCTCTACGACTTCACCGTCGCCGACGACGGCACCGCCTACATGGTCATCGAGTTCATCGACGGCGTCGATCTGGTTCATCTCATCGAGCAGAGCTCACTACCGCCGATCGGTCTGGTGCTCGACATCGGCATCCAGAGTCTGCGGGCCCTGGCCTATCTGCATCGCAAGCAGTTCGTCCATCGGGATATCTCGCCGGACAATCTGATGCTGACCAAGGACGTGGAGGGGCAGGCGCTCATCAAGCTCATCGACATGGGGATCGCCAAACCGCTCGAAAGCGAGATGAACCTGACCGGCGAGGGTCTCTTTCTCGGCAAGGTCCGCTATGCCTCTCCAGAGCAGTTCGGTGGCCAGACCGGCAAGGAAGAGATCGACCATCGCAGTGATCTCTACTCGTTCGGCATCGTCCTCTACGAGCTACTCACCGGAGCCCACCCCATCACCGGAGAGGACAACCAGACCATTCTGGCCGGGCACCTCTTCCATCCTCCGCGGAGCTTTGCCGAGACCGATCCCCAGGACCACGTGCCGGAGGAGCTGCGGGCGGTCGTCATGCAGGCGCTGGAAAAGAACGCCGACGGTCGGTTCCCAGACGCCGACAGCTTCTCGAACGCGCTGCTGACCCTGCGGACACAGCTCGAGGAGTCGGAGCCGGAGACCTCGAGTCTCGATGCCACGGTCATCCAGCCCATGCCCGGCCGCAGCACGGGGCGCCCGGGATCGACCCAGGATCGTCTGGATCTGGAGTTTGCTCCAGGTCGCACACCGGCGCCTCGACCGCTCGAACCGGTCCCCCCGTCCGACCAGGACCTCCAGGAGTCGCTTCTGCAGGCCAGCTGCGACAAGGTGGAAGCCCTTATCGAGGCCAAGAGGCTCCTCGAAGCCGAGGTCGAGGTGCAGCGAGCCGAAAAGACCCTGGGCAGCTCGATCCTGCTGAGCGAATTCAACCAGCGCCTCAAGAAGCTCCGCGGCAAGGTCAACGAGTCGATCGTTCGCGCCCGAATCCTGCAGCGCGAAGGAGAGCTCGAGGAGGCGTTGGAGAGGCTCGACGAAGCCACAGAGATCGACAGCGAGAGTCCCGAGATCACCACACTGCAGGAGGAGATTCGCCAAGCTCTCGGACGACGCCGGCAGGAGATCGAATCGGCGCGCCAGGCGATCGAGGTGCAGCTCGAAGCCGGCCAGCTCGATGAGGCGCAACGGGGCTTGGAGAAGGCGAAAGAGAGTCTCGGTAGGTTCGCCGAGCTCGAGGATCTCCAGCAGCGCGTCGACAGCCTGACCAAGGCTGCCGCACAGGTTCGCGAGGTGGCCGAAGCGGCGGGCAAGATCGGCAAGCTGATCGAGAATGGCGAGTTGCACCAGGCGACGGCAGCCCTGGCCGCCGCCCAGAAAACCCTCGGCGACGACGAGATGTTCCGCGAGCTGGCGGAGCAGATTCGTTCTCGGCAGGCACAGGAGCGGCAGCGGCAGGAGCTGGCCGAGGAGGCCGAACGAAAGCGCCAGATCAACTCCTTCCTGGAGATGGCGCAGCGGCACATCGAAGCCGAGAACTTCGAGGCCGCCCTGGAGCAGCTCGACCAGGCGGCTCGCCTCGACCCCGAGGATCCGAAGATCCAGGCCCTGGTGAATCGCACTCGCGAATCGATGGAGCGCCGGGAGAGACTGCAACAGAGGGCCGCCGAGCTCCAGGAGCTGACCCTCGAAGTGGACGGGCTCCTCGAGACCAGAGATCTGGACGGCGCCGAGCAGGTCGTGACGCAGGGCGAGGCCCGGTACGGAACCCTGCCCGAGCTGACCTCTCTGCGCGCCAGGATCGACGAGGCCCGGCTCGAGAAACGGGACAAGGCAGCCGGCGAGTCGTTGAAGAAGGCCTATCGCCTCTTCGAGACCGGCAACCTCGACGGTGCGGCCGAGAGTGTCGACCAGGCTCTGACCCTGAGCCCGGGACACCCGCAGGCCGCCAAGCTGCAGCAGAAGATCGATGAACGACGCCGCGAAGAGAGCCGCCTGCGGGCGCTCGAATCGGCTCGGTCCACCATTCTCGGCCATCTCAACTCCGGCTCCCTGGAGCAGGCCGAGGCGGTGCTGCAATCGTCCATCGGTGAACTGGGGGCCGGTCGCGAGCTACGCGACCTCCAGGAGCGTCTGCACGAGCTGCGCTCTCGTCAGGAGCGTCGGGCACAGATCGACCAGCAAGCTCAGCAAATCGAGAAGCTGATCCAGAAGAACCGCCTCGACAAGGCGTCGACGGCACTGGCAGACGCTATGCGGTCCCTCGGACAGGATCGGGTTTTCGACGAGCTGAGAACCCGGGTGGAGGAGAAGGCCGGCAGCGAACAGGCTGCGCAAGAGATTCTGGCTGCCGAGCATGGCAAGAAGCCGTCGTCGCCCCGTACCAAGGCGATCTTGGCGGCTGCGGCGGCCCTAGTGCTGATCGTCGCCGTGGTTCTCTACTCGACCCGCTCACGACCGGCGTCGACGACGGCGGGCGGTCCGCTGGAGCAGACGGTCTTGGCAGAGCCCCAAGAGACCCTCGATGACATCCTGCTCGGCCAGGACCTGGGTAGCTTCCACGCCCTGGTGATCGGCAACAACGAATACGAGCAGGGTCTGCCCAATCTCGACACTGCGGTCAACGACGCCCAGCAGGTCGCCGACTCTCTCCGCGATCGATACGGCTTCGAGACACGCTTGCTGCTCAATTCCTCTCGCTACGAGACCCTCTCGGCCCTGGAGGAGTACATCCGTAACCTCGGGGCCGACGACAATCTACTGGTCTTCTACGCCGGACACGGCTTTGTCGACGAAGTCACCGGCAGGGGCTATTGGCAGCCGGTGGATGCGGAGCCCGACAACACCGCCAACTGGATCTCCAGCCTGGAAGTCTCCGATATTCTCCTCGATGTTCCGGCCCGCCGGGTGCTGGTAGTGGCCGATTCGTGCTTCTCCGGCGCCTTCGCGGGGTCCGCAGAGCCGACACCGGCGCAATCGGCCGGAGAAGCGGCTCGTGAAGAGGTCCTCGAGCGGCTGGATCTGCGCACCCGGCGAGTTCTGGCCTCGGGCAGTCTGCAGCCGGTGCTCGATAATGGGGTCGATGGACACTCGGTCTTTTCCCGCGCCCTGCTGGCCGTCCTGGAGAGCGACTCGGGTGCCATGGAGTCCAGCGACCTCTTCGAGACACTGCGGGAACGCGTGGCCGCAGATATGGCTGGCATGGAGTTGCAGCAGCAGCCACAATTCGGCCCCCTGGACTCCGATGGCGGCGGGCTCTTTCTGTTCGTGCCGGACACCGACGGCCGCGGCTGAATCTCGAAGCTGGCGCCATCGATCACCATGCGTCCCCTGGCGAAACTGGTACCGCTCGGTCTGGTCCTGGTCTGCGCAGCCTGCGCCACTCCCGCTACCCGTATCGACAATCAGGCGCAGGGCGCCGGTTATCAAAGAAGGCTGGTGACTGGAACCGAATTCCTCCATGTGGTCTATGAGAGTCAGCTAGCGGCTGCGGATCGTCCACTCCATATCTATCTCGATGGGGACGGCTCACCCTGGCTCGGCGAGACCCGGGTCTCGGACGATCCCACGCCCAGGCGCCCTTATGCGCTGGAGCTGATGGCGCTCGATTCGGCAAGGAGCGCCTATGTGGGCCGGCCCTGCTATCACGGGCAGCAGACCGAGGAGGCCTGCGAGCCGACGCTCTGGACCCATCGCAGGTACTCCCCTCAGGTGGTGGACAGTCTGGCGGCCGCCATCCTGCGGCTCGTCGGTCAAGGACCTTCCGATGATCTGATTCTGATCGGCTACAGCGGCGGCGGCGCTCTGGCCATGCTGCTGGCCCATCATCTCGATCAGACCCGAGCGGTCGTAACGATTGCGGCGAATCTCGATACCGACGCCTGGACCGAGCACCATGGCTACAGTCCACTCCAGGGCTCCTCGAATCCGGCTCGCCTTCCCCCCCTGTCACCCTCCATCCGTCAACTCCATCTCGCTGGGGGCCGCGACCAGCGGGTACCTGCGGAGATCGTCGAAGCGGTGTCTGAGGGCCAGCCTGCGAGCCAGTTTCTCCTCTACCCCGACTTCGATCACACGTGCTGTTGGACCCAGGTCTGGCCGGAGGTCCTCTCTCGCTTGGCAGCCATCGACGACTGATCGAGATGCATCGTCAACTGTCGATTTGCGCAACCGCCGGGCTCGCGCTAGGCTGTTTGCAGGCTAACTCTACGGAGAGACGACGATGAAGAAGATGCCTCTGGTCGGCTTCGGGATTCCTGTTCTCGTTGTCGGTCTCGCGATCCTGGCCGATCCGGCCGATGTCCTGGCCAAGAAGAAGAATCAGCCGGCCAAGTCGGAGGCTACCGCTGAGGACTTCATGGTGGTCGACTGTCTGCTTCCCGGCAAGGTTCGCCGTCTGGGACGACGCTCGAACTACATCACCCCACGCCGACCGGTCCGCACCACGGCCATCGATTGCCAGATCCGCGGCGGCGAGTACACCGATTTCGATCGTGCCAGCTACTCGACCGCATTGAAGGTCTGGCTCGGGGAGGCCAAGGCCGGCAGCGCCGAGGCTCAGTACTATGTCGGGCAGATCTACGAGAAGGGTCTGGGTCTCGAGCCCGACTATGCCGCCGCCGCACGCTGGTACGAGAAAGCCGCCGAGCAGGACTACAGTGCAGCCCAGAACAGCCTGGGATTCCTCTACGAGATGGGCCTCGGCGTGGAACAGGATTCGTCCAAGGCCCTCAACTGGTATCGACAGGCCTCGGGGCTTCCTGAGGAGATGATTGTCCTGGAAGGCGACGAGTACCAGGATCTGATCGATCTAAAGGACGAGCTCGGCCAGAAGAATCAGCAGATCGACGAGCTCCGGTCAGAGCTGTCAAGGCTGCAGGAGCAGATTCACCGGGAGCGCCAGGAGGGTGAGGCCTCCGAGGATCTCAAGCGCCAGGTCGAGCGGCTCGAGAATGAGCTGCAGGCCGAGCAGTTGGCCGCCTCGCAGTTCCAGACGCGCATCGCCGATCTGCAGGAGACCCTGGCCCAACCCACCGCGACCCCGGCGGATCTACCCAAGGGTCTCGAGTTCGGCCCGTTCAACGCTCTGGTGATCGGCAACCGCGACTATCAGAGTCTTGAGCCCCTCGATGGAGCTATCGTCGACGCCCAAGCGATCTCAGCCGTTCTCCGCGAGCGCTACGACTTCAAGGTCAGAGAGGTTTTCGACGCCACTCGATACGACATCCTGTCGATTCTCAACGAGTTGCGAGAGGAGTTGACCGAGCGGCACAACCTGCTCATCTACTATGTCGGCCACAGCGTCCGAGACAAGGAGACGCAGCGCAGCTGGTGGCAGCCCACCGATGCCGAGGCCGATAGCCGGGCCAACTGGATCTCCACCCGGGTGATGAACGATCATCTGGATCTCATCCCCGCCAAACACATTCTGGTCGTGGCCGACGCAGCCTACTCGGGCATCCTGACCCGCTCATCGGTCCCCCGCCTACCGCAAGGGATGAGCGAAGAGAAGAGACTCGACTACATCCAGAAGATTCTCGACAAACGGTCCCGTTTGGTCATGGCCTCAGGCGAGGGCCCCTCGCCTTTCTCCGACGCCCTCCTCGAGGTCCTGGGTGAGAACGGTAATGTGATCGAGGCCTCCAGCCTCTACCGCCAGCTGGTGGAACGGCTGGCCGCCGATGGTAACGCCGAGGTGCCGGAGTTCGCGCCTCTGCGTTGGGCTCGATCCGAAGGCGGTGGCGATTTCTTCTTCGTACCTCGGCGGTCGGCGATTCCCTCGGGGCCCTAGAGGGAGAACCTGACGCCGACCGTGAAGACGTTGTAGGTAATGTTCAGGTAGTCCACCAGACCGTCGTAGGCGATGAAGGCCTGATTCCCGCCACGGAAAACCGCCGCCAAGCTCAGTGAGACGGTGAAGAAGTCGCGGTCCGGCTCATCGGTCCGAACCAGCAGATCGTGCCCCTCTTCGTACTTGAAAGGATCGAAGAAGTAGCGGGTCCCGATCAGCAGGCTGTCGTTCTTGAATTCGTGATTCCACTCGGCTCGGAATTGTGGGATCAGAACCCCCCAATTCTGACTGGCGGCCTTGGAGACATCGAAACCCACGATCGACAGCAACGACTCATAGTCCTGCGGATCGACTTCGAGACTCAGGCTGCCGACGCTTCCCGACTCCACATAGCCGTCGATCTTGACGTTGTGGCTGCTGACTCGCACATAAGGACCGTACGACCACGACTTCGAGGCCTTCTCGTACCCGACACCGAGGGTGCCCCCATAATGACTGCCATCGGGACTGGCAAGGGCTGTGCGAACCTCGCGGCTCGACGGTCCGGTGGCGTAGTTGACCTGCCGCTGGAGATCGTAGCTGTCCTGGCCGTATGACGCTGCCAGATCGAAGTAGAAATTCTCCCCGAACGAAGCCAGATAGAAGGTACCGGTCACACCGGAGACCTCGACATTGCCCCCTTGCACCAGCAGCGCAGCCGGGTCCAACGGATCGGTGGCCAGAAGAAGATCCGCGTCCATCGAGCCGTAACCGACTGCGCCACCGATGACTACCTTGTCATTGAGCCGGTAGTCGGCACCCAGGGTCAGTCCTCGAGAATCGACGTCGAATCCGACTTCGCGTTCGGTTGCCTTGCGGTCACCGAAGCCGAGAACACCGTTCAGAAACAGACCCCAGCGCTCGGAGCCCGGGTCATCGGAGCTGGCCGCACCGCCGGTCTGTGCCGAATCCGACTCCAGGACCAGATCCCCGGCGGAAACGAGCTGTCCATCCGTGGCCAACCTCAGATCGGCGATACTGAAACCCGAAGCTCCGCTGCGCAGCATGACCAACCGGCGCGTAATGTTCTCGAACTGGCCCGCCGAGATCTTTGTGCCCATGGTGCCCTGGGTCGCAAACTCCTCGCCCGCCAGATTCTGCCAGGCACCTCGGAGCTCGCCGTCGCTGATCTCCAGCACAAAGTCGGGATCGGCGGGATTGCCATCCTTCGAGTTGGCCGTGTTGACCATGGAGGCACACTGCACGAAGAGGTCCTGCTCCATGGGATCGCGATCGGGCAATCCCTTGAGCCCCGCGCAGACATTGCGAATCCCTTGTTCCGTGGCATTCTGCAACCCGGTCTGCGCCTCCTGTCGATCGGTCTGCGCCCCAGCGGGAAACACCAGACCAGTCAGCAGGATCGCCGGGACAAGCAGCCAACGACTTCTGCAAAGGCCGTCGGAGTCGCTTCGCTGAATAGTCGTCATAGTTCTACTCCCATTGTTGTCTGTCAGCGCAGCCGATAGCTCCACCCTGTCGGCAGGGAACGGCTCGACCGCCCTCAGGCAACCTCAATCATCGAGTTCGAAGTTGGGCGGATTATACACAAAGGGCTCCGCCGAAGCGGCGGAGCCCGAGGATCGCGCTGCAAGCAGGGCTGGGATCAGGTCAGCTGTGCGATCGCCTTCTTGACCTCTTTGGAGATGTTCTTCCAGCTCGTCTCCAGCTCCTTGAGCTCGGCGTCGATACCTGCCATCAGCTCGTCCACCTTCTCCCGGCTGGGCCGTACCTTCCAGACTGCCATTTGCAGACTCAGCTGCCGACGCCGCATCTTCTCCCATTCGTAGGTGTAGCGATTGCGCGCCGAGTCGATGGCGCCAAAGAGCTCTTCACCGGTCTGCAATGAGTCGGCGATCAGCTTTTCGAGACGCTCCTCGGTCTTGTTGCGGTACTTCCTGAGCGCCGCTTCATTCGGCTGGGCGGCTGCGATGGCCTCTGCCTTGGTGATCTTTTTCGCCGCCGCCTTCTTGGTCGCCGGCTTCTTGGCTGCCTTCTTGGTCGTCTTCTTCGCGGCCTTCTTCTTTACTGCCATTCCTACCCTCCTGACTCTGTCCAGCGATTCGTTGGCGCTTCCAAGGGGTTGTCTGTCGGCTCGTAGCGCGGCCGACACTTCCGCCGTGCCGCCCGACCGGTCCTACCGAGTGATTCGAGAACTGATTCTAGCGTAAGCAACTCACCCTCCCCAGTCAAGATTTATCGGTTGCCCCTCGACGGGGAACCTTTTCGAATTCTGTGCCTCTCAATGGGAAGAGGCGCGGCAGATGGACCCGACCTCGATGGACAGACAACAACCGACCAGACAAGGAGCGAGAGCCATGAGCGAGACCATTCAGCTAACCGACGAGCAGTTCGAATCCGAGGTCCTGGAGTCCGAGGTCCCGGTATTGGTCGACTTCTGGGCGCCCTGGTGCGGCCCCTGCCGCATGGTAGCCCCGGTTCTCGAAAAGATCGCCGAGGAGTATGCTGGCAGGGTCACTGTGGCCAAGGTCAACACCGACCAGCACCAGGACAATGCCCTGCGTTGGGGCGTTCAGGGCATCCCGACCATGATCCTGTTCAAGGGCGGCCAGGAGATCGACCGTACGGTGGGTGCACTCCCCAAGGCATCGCTGCAGCAGTGGATCGACACCTCGTTGGCCAGCTGAAGGAGAGTTCCGATGATTCTTCGAATCATGACGGCGATGGCTCTAGTCGGCCTGGCCGGCGGCGCCGTGGCTGCGGCCGAGAGCCTGCAGCTGCGCGACGCCATGGCCATGGCGAGAGAGCAGGCCCAGGACGTGCAGGCCGCCAGATCACGAGCCACTGCCGGCGAGGCTCGGCTACGCCAGGCCAGGAGCTATCGGCTGCCACAGGTCAGCTTCCAGGAGATGTGGATACGCACCAACAACCCGGCGGAGGTCTTCGCCTTCCAACTCAATCAGGGGCGATTCTCCTTTCAAGATTTCGTGGTCAGCGATCCCAACGATCCCGAATACCTGAACAACGCCACCTCGCGTTTTCTGCTCACGCTGCCGCTCTATACGGGTGGCGAGATCGCGGGGCGGGTGGATCAGGCGCGGCTGGCGGCCCAGGCGGCCGAGATCGAAGCCGAGTGGATCGAGACCAGTGCTGCATTGGCCGCGGCGGAAGCGTACATCCGTCTCTCTCAGGCACGAGAGAACGTCCGTCTGCTGAGCCGGGTGCTGGAAACCGTCAACACTCACGTCGAGATGGCCAGTGCCTATGTCGACCAGGGCATGCTGGTTCGCTCAGAGCTCTTGCGCGCCCAGGTCGAGAAGTCACGCATCGAGGACCTTCTCATCGAGGCTCGCGGTCAGGCCAGGGTCGCTCTGTCGAACCTGTCCTTCCGTCTCGGGGCGGACACTGTAGAGGACTGGGATCTGGCCAAGCTGGAAGACCCGGTGGCTCCCGAGAAGGGCCTCGAAGAGTGGCTCTCCACCGCTGATTCCCGTGCCGATCTGACCGCCGCCAGACATCTGCTGCAGGCGGCCGAGCTCGAGATAAGGGTGAAGCGATCAGGGCTCTATCCCAAGATCGGCATGGCGGCTCGCTATGACATGTACAGCGACCAGCTCTTCACCTCCGACAACGACTCTGCCGCCATCATGGCGATGCTGAGCGTCGACCTCTTCTCCGGCAATCGACACCGCGCCGCCAAGGCAGCAGCCGAAGCCGACTATGCGGCCGGCAGATACCAGATCGATCAGTTCGCCGAGGGCGTCCGACTCGAGGTGCGGGACGCCTACGAGCGCGCGGTAACGGCGCAAGAGCGATTCCGCACCGCTCGCTCCGCCCAGCAGGCCGCCATCGAGTCCGAGCGCATCACACAGGAGCGCTTCCAACAGGGCGTCGTCAAGATGATCGATCTGGTCGACGCCACCACCGCCTTGCAGGAGGCCCAGACGCGAGAGCTGGTGGCCCGCGCCGAGGCCCACCTGATGTCCCTCGCCCTGGCTGCCAAGGCCGGGCGCCGACCGGAAGAGATGCTGCCGATCGAATCACCAGACCCAGCGAGGACCGAGTCATGAGCACCCCTACAACCCGCAGAGTCGTCGCCCTTCTCCTTCTCCTGGCTACCAGCCTGTCATTGGTCGCCTGTGGAGACCACCAGACCGCCGACACCAGCCCGCAGCCCGCTCCTATCAAAGCCCGAATCAGCCAAGCGGAGCGCCTGGAGATCCCAAACCAGGTCGAGGTACGAGGCATCGTCGAAGCCAGCCAGGTTGCGGCCATCTCCGCTCGAGTCATGGCCATGGTGACAGCGGTCCACGTCCGAGCTGGTGAGCGAGTCCGCAATGGCCAGCTACTCCTCGAGATCGATCCTCAGGCCGCGGAGGGCCAGGTGTCGCAAGCCCAGGGCGCACTCAGCCAGGCCCAGGCCGCTCTGGCTCTGGCAGAGCGCAACTACGAGAGGTTCAAAGCCCTGGCAGAGGTACGAGCCGCCTCCGACCTCGAAGTGGATATGGCCCGCATGCAGTACGAGCAGGCCTCAGGTGCCGTGGAGCAGGCCCGAGGCGCTGTCGCCGCAGCCTCCTCGGTGGCCAGCGACGCCAAGGTCACGGCCCCGTTCGAAGGCCAGGTGGCTCGCAAGATGGTCGAAGTCGGCGACCTGGCAGCGCCAGGTCGTCCTCTGATGATGGTCGAGTCCTTGGCGGGACGCCGGTTGGTGATCTCGGTACCAGAGTCGCTTATGCAGAAAGCCCAAATCGAGACCGGCACGACCTTGAAAGTTCGCATCGACTCGCGTCCAGATCTGGGAGATATCGCAGGCATGGTGATCGAAAGAGCCCCCGGGGCCGATCCAGCCAGTCACTCCTTCCAGGTCAAAGTAGAGCTGCCGCAGGCCGAGCTGTCCTCCGGCTCTACCGGACGGGCCTGGGTCGAAACCGAGTCTCGAACCACCGTGGTCGTACCGACGGATGCGGTGCTGCGGCAGGGTGGTTTGAACCTCGTCGTGGTGCGCACCGACGACGGTCAGGCCGCCTCGAGGGTCGTCACCGTAGGGCGCCCTCTGGCTGATGGCAAGGTCGAGATCCTCTCCGGTCTGACCGGCGGCGAGACCGTCCTCATCGGCCTGGGAACCACGCCGCCGACCGGTGCTCCTGTCGAGGTCCTGTCATGAGCCAGCAATCCCCTCAGACGCCAGACAGCCAGGATGCGCGACGCGAGGCCCTGCGCCTCAAGCAGACCCGCAGGCCTCTGGGGGTCGCCGGCAAGATCGCCAAATCGTTCCTGGAATCGAAGCTGACCCCCCTTCTCGTCGTCGCATCTCTGCTACTCGGTGGCTTCGCGGTGCTGGTCACCCCACGCGAGGAGGAACCGCAGATCAAGGTCCCGATGATCGATGTCTTCGTCGGTCTTCCCGGGGCCACTGCCCAGGAGGTCGAGAGACGGGTGATCTCTCCGCTGGAGAAGGCCATCTACGAGATCGACAACGTCGACTACATCTACTCCATCACCCAGCCCTCGGGCGGCATGATCATCGTCCGATTTCTCGTGGGTACCGATCCTGACCAGGCGGTAGTCAGGGTGCATGCGAAAGTGGCCGAAGTAGCGGCGCAGCTCCCCCCCGACACGGTGCCGCCAATGATCGCGCCGCGCGGTATCGATGATGTGCCGGTTGTCGCCTACACTCTGTGGTCCAAAGAGGCAAGCTCCCTCGAGCTGCGACAGGTGGCCCAGGAGTTGCGGACCGAGCTGACTCGCCACCCCAGGGTTGCCCAGGTCACTATCATCGGAGGACAGAAGCGGGCAGTCCAGGTGAGGTTCGATCGCCAACGCCTGGCTTCCCACAACGTTTCTATCCTGCAGGTCTACCAAGCTCTGTCGGGGCTGAACTGGCGACTGCCAGCCGGATCGTTCGCTCTCGCTGACACCGAGACCGAAGTGGAGATCGGCAGCTTCTTCCGCTCGGCGGATGAAGTCGCCAACGCCGTGGTGGGCGTCTATGGTGGACGCCCGGTCTTCCTACGCGATGTGGCCGCCGTGGTGGACGGACCTGACGAGCCCGCCGACTACGTCTGGATAATGGCGGGAGCTGCCGGATCTGCCAAGGATCTGCCGGCGGGTCTGGATGTGGCCGCCGTTACGGTGGCGGTGGCCAAGAAACCCGGCACCAACGCCGTCGAGCTGGTCACCGATCTCGACCGGCGCCTCGATGGCTTGCGGGGCCCGGTGATCCCGGCCAACGTCGAAGTCACCAAGACGCGGGATTACGGCTTCACTGCCGATGAGAAGTCCTCGGAGCTGATCAAGCACCTGTGGATCGCCACGCTGGCGGTAGTCATCCTGATGGCCCTCGCTCTGGGACGACGGGAGGCCGTGGTGGTGATGGTCGCCGTGCCCGCGACTCTGGCGCTGACCCTCGCCGCTTCCTACCTGTTCGGCTACACCCTGAACCGGGTCACTCTCTTCGCCCTGATCTTCGCCATCGGCATTCTGGTGGACGATGCCATCGTCGTGGTGGAGAACATCCATCGACACTACACCCTCGGCTGGACCAACCCTCGACAGGCGACAATCTACGCCACCGACGAGGTGGGGAACCCGACGATCCTGGCGACCTTCACCGTCATCGCCGCCCTGCTGCCCCTGGCCTTCGTCTCCGGCTTGATGGGACCCTACATGCGGCCCATACCGATCAACGCCTCGGCTGCCATGCTGTTCTCCCTGATCGTCGCCTTTGTGGTCTCGCCCTGGCTCACCTACAAGCTGTTCCGCAAGCATGCCGAGGAGATGGCCGAGGGCCCGGCACAGCACGACGCCGAGACCCATTCCGAAACCCGCTTCATGAGGGCGTACGAAGGGCTTTTCCGACCGCTTCTCACCAGAGCCTGGCGTCGCTGGGCGATGCTCGGAATCGTGGTCGTTCTGTTACTCGGCTCCATGAGCCTGGTCGCCCTCCGCCTGGTGAAGGTGAAGATGCTGCCCTACGACAACAAGAGCGAGGTGCAGGTGATCATCGATATGCCGGAGGGATCGACGCTGGAGCAGACTGCCGGAGTTGCCCGGGCCCTGGCCGAGGTCGTCCGCGATCTTCCCGAGGTCACCGACGTCCAGGTCTATGTGGGCAACTCGGCGCCCTTCAACTTCAACGGACTGGTCCGGCACTACTTCCTGCGCAGCGGTCCTCTGGTGGCCGATCTCCAGGTGAATCTGTTACCCAAGCACCACCGCGACCGGGCTAGCCACCCCTTCGCCAAGGAGCTTCGCGATCTACTGGCCCCGGTGGTGGCGGGCACCGAGGCCAACGTCAAGGTCACCGAGGTCCCCCCTGGGCCACCGGTTCTGTCGACCATGGTGGCGGAGATTTACGGTCCGGACCTGGATCGGCGACTCGATCTGGCCCGTCAGGTGAAGACAATCTTCGAAGAGACACCCGGTATCGTCGATGTCGACTGGTGGGTGGAGCATCCGGGGCCGAAGCTCGAGATCGAGGTCGATCGCGAGAAGACCGTGCGCGCCGGAACCACTCCGGAGGCGGTGGTCCGCACACTGCGGGTGGCGTTGAACGGTGCCGAGGCCGGTTTGCTGCGTGATGAGGACTCTCGCGAGCCCATTCCGCTGAGTCTGCGCCTCGATCGGGCCCAGCGATCCAGCCTGGACGGTCTCCTGGGCCTCTCGGTCCACGGCGCCGAGGGCCGCATGGTTCCCTTGAGCGAGTTGGTCGAGATCCGGCACACCGGCCGCGAGCGATTCATCTACCACAAGAACCTCCAGCCGGTGACCTATGTCATCGCCGAGGTCTCGGGAGCCGAGGAGTCACCGATCTACGGCATTCTGGATATGGCCGATCGGATTGCCGAGTTGCGGGATCCGGCAGGCCAACCGCTGCAGATTCTCTCCTCCAGCCTCCCCGAGAGCACCACCGACTACGCCATGAAGTGGGATGGCGAGTGGCAGATCACCTACGAGGTCTTTCGCGACATGGGGATCGCCTTCGGCGTGGTTCTGGTGCTCATCTACGTGCTGGTGGTTGGTTGGTTCCGATCCTTCGTCACGCCCCTGATCATCATGGCACCGATCCCGCTGACCCTGATTGGAATCCTGCCAGCCCACGCGCTCGGCGGGGTCTTCTTCACCGCCACCTCGATGATCGGATTCATCGCCCTGGCAGGAATCATCGTCCGCAACTCGATCCTGCTGGTTGACTTCATCAATCTCGAGTTGGCCGCCGGCGAGAGCCTGGAGAACGCCGTCGTCAAAGCCGGTGTGGTGCGCTTTCGACCCATCGCCCTGACCGCAGCCGCGCTGGTGGTCGGCGGCGTCGTGATCCTGCTGGATCCGATCTTTCAGGGGCTGGCCGTAGCCTTGATCTCCGGGGTGATGGTCTCGACCGCCCTGACCCTGATCGTCATTCCACTGCTCTACTACATGTACGTCAAGACCGTCGGGCTCGAGAAGATCGTGCCCGCGGCGTGAAAAAGGAGTTCCTGATGAGTCTCAATGACTATCTTCGCGCCATCGCCGGGTTCCTGATTCTCCTGTCCGTGGCCTTCGGTCATTGGCTCCACCCCGGCTTCTATCTCTTCACCGCCTTCATCGGGCTGAATCTCCTGCAGTCGGCCTTCAGTCACTGGTGCCCGATGATCTCCATCCTGCGAAGACTGGGTGTCCCCGAGTAGACCCATGAAGATACTGATGCTGATCGTCGATGATTCGAAGAAGGAAGAGCTGGAAGTCTTTCTCGATCGTTCAGGGCTCGAGGGCTACACCGAAATCACCCATGCCGCCGGCACCGGATCCACCGAGCCTCGGCTCGGCTCCAGCGCCTTTCCCAAGACCTCGGCAGTGATCTTCACGATTGTCGACGAGGACGAGCTGGACAGGCTCAGGGCCGGAGTCGATCGGTTCTGTGCGGAATGCGGTGAGGAGCTCCGCATGGTGGCCTGGGACGCCCAGGTCCTGCGCTAGCCGGGGCCGGGATCAATCCGGCTCGGCAGGCGTCGCCACCACCTCCACCGCCGGGTGGCTCCAGGAGGTGAGCCGGGCGGTGAAGCTACCGACCGAGACCTTGCTGCGCATCATCACCGGCCGGCGCCACTCGTCGTCGGTCAGCCAGATATAGAGCGTCGCTCCGGGGCTCTTCTTGAAGACCCCTCCGAGGCCCTCGATCTCGGGCGCGATCTTGATGGTATCGAAGGTGCCGGCGGGAGTCTTGACCCGCTCCTTGGCCACCACCCTGACCTTGCCAGTCTTGGTTCGTTTGCCATCGGAGATGGTCATCATCACCACACCCTCATCGTTGGGATCGGTGACCCGAAAGGCGTAGAAGGCCGCGAAGGGATCCCGCACATCGACCGGTACCTCCACCGGCTCCCGCGGCACATCGTCTTCACTGCGAACAGCGATCCCCTGCTGGAGATCGAAGACGATCTCCTCCACCTCCGAAGGCTCCCGCCCCTCATGTCCATCTTTGACATAGCGCTCGGCTTCGAAGCCGTCGATTCTGGCTGTCGAGACGATGCGGCTCTCCACCGGGTAAAGGAAGTCTGCCAATCCGATGGTCTTCGCTGTGGCCTTGAAGAGAATCCGCCCGTTACCTCCATCCTCCACCGCCAGGGTGGCATCTGCAGCGGGTATGCCCTGCCATTTCAGGCGGAATTTGAGCTGCTCACCGATCAGGGACTCGAGATCGGGAGGAGAATCCACCCAGGCCGCCACGGCCGCGGAACAGACCGTTCCCATCAACGCCAGGAGCGTCGAAGCGAGCCGAATCCTGCTTGTCGAGTCAGAGGTCATCGATCTCTCATTTCGTCGGTGTCGGCACCTCGGGGTCGGAAACGCCATGTCTCCAACCGCTCCAGACGAACCGCAGGGCAGCAAGAGGATACCGCGTTGCAGAGCTCCTGCAAGGCTCCTGCCCGAATGAAGTCGGGTTCGCGGTGTGGCGTGGGGGCGAGCCGCTGCACGACCCTAAACTTATTCGCAAACCGCACCGTAAAGCATGGAGACACACCGAGACCCGACCTACCGCGTCCGCGGTGCGGATTTCGGGTCTCAGCAGCGGCGCCGAGGCGTCGCCTCGCCCCCCCACCCTGCCGGTTGTCGGCAACGACAGCCAAGCCAACCGTTCTCAAGGGGATCGGATTTCCGATCCCCTTCGACCTTCTGGGCGCAGCCACCCTACTCGTAGCGCAGGGCAGTGGCGGGCCGCACTCTGGCAGCCCTCTGGGCCGGAATCCAGCAAGCCAGCAGGGTGACGACCAGGGTGAACGCGATCACCGCCACCACGTCCACAGCCCGAACCTTGAACGGCACCGAGCTGATGAAGTAGATGGCGGCCATCTCCGCATCGAAACGGATGAGCTCGAATTCGGTCACCAGCCAGGCGATGGCACCGCCGGCCAGGACCCCGCACAGGCTGCCGAAGACACCCAGGCCGATGCCATACAGGAGAAACACGGTGCGCAGTCGGTCGGGGGGCAGACCCAGCGCCGCCAACACACCGATGTCGCGCATCCGCTCGCGCACCAGAACCACCAGACTGGAGGCGACATTGAAGGTCGAAACCACCACGATCAACCCGAGCACGAAGAACAGCGCGATCTGCTGCAGCTCGAGGGCGGTGAAGAGCTCGCGGTTGAGGTCCTGCCAACTAGTGACCAGATAGTCGCTGCCCAGCCGCTCCCTGATCTCGGCCGTCACCGTCTCGGCCCGGTCGGGCTCAGCCACCACGATCTCCAGCATGCCGGACCCGAGCTCGCGACCCAGCATCGACTCCAACTGCTGACGATCGGTGACCAGCCAGCTCTGGTCGAACTCCGAGAAGCCGGTGGCAAAGGTACCGACGACCTGCGCCTGACGATAGCCGAATCTGGGGCGATCATCACGAAACCCAAGAACCATCAGGCGCACCGAGTCGCCCATTCCGACCTGCAGACGCCCGGCCAGATCGGCGCCTAGAACCAACCCCAGAATACCGCTGCCAAAGAGTCGCGGTTCCCTGTCGGTGCCTGCATCGAGTCGCACCTCACCCAGACCTTCCAGGCCATCCAGGCTGTCGATGCCTCTCAGGGTCACCTCGACGCCGGTGGACAGAGCCTCGGAGACCACCGAACCCTGGCCGTACACTACCGGTCGCACGGCAGTGACCCCGTCGATCTCCTCGAGAGCCCTCCTTTTCTCGTCTTCCCAGTCGAGCTCGGTTCCCATGATCGGATAGGCGATGACCGCGGCGTTGCCCCGCACCAGCTTGCGCCGCAGATCCTCGCGGTAACCCGACATCAGAGCCATAGCGATCACCATGGCCATGACTCCCAATGCGGTCCCCACCAGAGCTGCTCGAGCCGTGCCATCCAGAAGCTGGTTACCGCGACCTCTGAAGAACCTCCAGGCGAGGGAACCGACCAGACGAAGAGTGGAGGTCCTGCTGGACTGCACTAGGGCCGACCTGCCACCGCTTCGAGGAATCGATCGAACAGCGGTGCCGCGTCATGAGGCCCGGGAGCGGCCTCTGGGTGGTACTGGGCCGAGAGGACGGGCCGGTTCTTGACCACGAAGGCTTCGACCGTGCCGTCGTTCAGATTGATCTGGCTGACCGCGCAGCTGTCTGGCAGAGACTCCGGGTCGACGGCGAAGCCGTGATTCTGGCTGGTAATCAGGATACGGCCAGTCTCGAGATCCTTCACCGGCTGATTGCCGCCGTGGTGACCGAATTTGAGCTTGAAGGTCCTGCCGCCCACCGCCAGTCCCAACAGCTGATGGCCCAGACAGATTCCGAAGACCGATTGATCGGCCTCAACCAGTCCGCGGACGTTTTCGATGACTTCGGTCAGCGGTTCGGGATCCCCGGGACCATTGGAAAGCAGCACTCCGTCCACACCCAGATCGACGCACTTCTGCCAGGGCGTGCGGGCCGGCAGTACGCTCAGGCGGGCACCCCGTCGAGCCAGCGACCGCAAGATGTTGGTCTTCACTCCGAAGTCGTAGACCGCCAGGTGGAACGACGGCTCCCCATCCGCCGGTAGCATCTCGTAGGCAGTGTCGCAGGTCACCTCGTCGACGAGAGCACGACCGGTCATGACCGGAAAGTCCTGCAGCTCGGACACCAGACTCGCCACATCGCTGCGCTCGGAGGTCAGGACTCCCCGCATGGCCCCCTGTTGCCTCACTTTGCGCACCACGGCTCGCGTGTCGATACCGTCGACAGCCGGCACCCCACTCCTCTCCAAATAGGGCACCAGACCCTCTTCGCTGCCGTGACTGGAGGGTTGCGCGGTGAACTGGCGCGAGACGAAGCCTTCGACCCAGGCGCGACTCGACTCGGCCACCGAAGAGGCCACCCCGTAGTTGCCGATGTGAGGCAGGGTCATGACCACTATCTGACCGCGATAGGAAGGATCGGTGAGAATCTCCTGGTATCCGGTCATCGAGGTGTTGAAGACCACCTCACCGAAGCGCGTGCCGGCGCAGACGCTACGGCCCTCGAATACCGAACCGTCCTCGAGCACCAGAATCGCGGTGTCCTGGCTCACGGCTAGAGGGGCTGCTGGCCCACCGCTGCGGGGAGTCGACGGCCGACGGTTTCCGCCAGGCGCCGCATCTCCTCCATCAGCTCGTCGAATTGTCCGGGGAAGAGAGCCTGACTGCCATCCGACAGGGCCTCCTCGGGGTGATCGTGAACCTCGATCATCAGACCGTCGGCGCCCACGGCTACGGCGGCTCTCGACAGGGGCGGCACCTTTTCGCGGATGCCGGCCGCATGGCTGGGATCGGCGATGATCGGCAGATGGCTGATTCGTTGTACGGCTGGAACGGCCGAGACATCCAGGGTATTGCGGGTGTGATCGGCGAAGGTACGGATCCCCCGCTCACAGAGCACGACGTCGGAGTTCCCTTCGTCCATGATGTATTCAGCGGCCAACAAGAGCTCGGTCACCGTGGCGTTCATACCCCGCTTGAGCAGGACCGGCTTGCCACTGCGGCCCACTCTGCGGAGCAGCGTGTAGTTCTGCATGTTCCGCGCCCCGATCTGGATCATGTCGGCGTACTCGCAGACCTGATCGAGAACGTCGATGTCCAGCGCTTCGGTGACCACGGGTAAGCCGGTCTCCTTGCCGACCCGCTGGAGAATCTGCAGACCCTCCACTCCCAGACCCTGAAAGCTGTAGGGCGAGGTCCGCGGCTTGTAGGCGCCACCCCGTAGCATGTGAGCACCGGCAGCCTTGACCGCCTGGGCGATCCGCTGAGTCTGCTCGAGACTCTCTACCGAACAAGGTCCAGCGATGACCACCAGGTCATTGCCGCCGATTCTCACTCCGGCGACATCGACTACCGTGTCGTCGTTCTTGAACTCTCTGGAGACCAGCTTGTAGGGGTGGCTGACCTGGATGACCTCCAGAACGCCGCTCAGGGACTCGAACAGACCCGGCTCCACGACTCCCAGGTTGCCGGTGATGCCGATGGCGGTGCGCAGGCTTCCCGGGATCGGATTCGCTTTCAGCCCGCGGGACTCGATCTGCCGGACCACGTCCTCGATCTCTTCTCCCGTCGCTCCCATCTTCATGACGACAAGCATGGTCTCTTCATCCTCGCTGTCCGGCCCGAGACGCACTTCACAGTGGCCCCCGGCGGTGACGCGCTATGATAGCAAAGCACTGACCGTTCCCCAGGGCCAATCTTCGATGCCTCCAGGGGATGGGGAGATGACCATGCACCGATCGACGATCGCACTACTCTGCTGCCTGGCGCTGACCCTTGTGGCGCCCCTGAACGCCTACACCATCTACCTCAAGGACGGCTCGACGCTGATCGCCAAGGAGAAGTTTCGCATCGAGGATGGCAAGGCGCTGATCGTGCTGCAAAACGGCACCCAGACCTTTATCGATGCCACCGAGATTGATTTCGAAAAGACGGAGCGAGTCAACAAGGGCAACTACGGAACCGCCTTCTTCATCGACGAGGAGGGCAAGGTGATCGAGGCGCCGGTCACGCCCACAGAGAAGCGGACTTTGACCGATGTCGCAGGCCGAACGGACTCACGATCGACCAGCCGTGACCCAGCAACTCGCCCGGATACCGGTACAGCCGAGCCCATCGAGCATGTCAAGACCCAGGGCGGTTTCATCGACCTCACCATGGCCCCGAGAACTCCGTACCGCGATCTCGACATCACCGTGGAGATCTCCCGATTCCTCCGCACCCTCGGTCTGACCGAGTTCAAGGTCTTTCAGGGTACAGAGCCGCAGCGAATCTTCCTGGAGATGACGACCAATTCCGAGGCCACCGTCTTCCGCAGTCTGGAGGCAGCGGCCGACACCCTGGTCCACCTGCGCAACCAGTTCCCGGATCAGGTCGAAGAGCTGGAGGTTCTCTTCAGCACCTCGAATCGGGACCGGGCCGGCCAGTTCCTGATCGACGAAGAGTTGGCGGCTCAACTGGGCGACGAAGGCAGCGAAACGTCGGCGATCTTCATCGCCAACGTCCAATTCTGAGTCAGCTCAGAGACCGCGAGATTCAGGAGGGCTCTTCGTCACTCTCGGCCTGCAGGCCGAGATACGACTCTACGGGCATCCCCACCTGCTGCTCGAACCGCTGCCTGTAGGACTCCACCTCGCCAATCTGCTCGTCCAGAAAGATCCTCTCGATACGGAACAGCGGTACAAACATGGTGGACAGTCCCAGGGAGTGGGTTCCCTGACGGGTCGCCTGGAACATCCAATCGTCGAAGCTGGAAACGTTGATTCCCCGCAGGACGAGACCGCTCTGGTCGAGATTCAGCAGAACGCCCCAGAACTTCTCGGTCGGATTGACCAGGTGCGCAATCACTATGGACTCCACTGCCAGCATCACGCCTCCTCCGACAGCTCCACCAGCACTCCCCCGGCACTCTGTGGATGGACGAACTGCACCCAGCAGCCGCCAGCTCCACGGGTAGGCTCGGGACGCAGCAGCCGGTAGCCCTGACTCTCGAGAGCTGCCTGTTCGCTCCTCACATCGGAGCTGGCTAGACAGATGTGGTGGATGCCGCTACCGCGGCGAGACAGAAAGCGGGCGATGGGAGAGTCGTCGCGGGTCGCCTCGAGCAGCTCGATGCGGCTCTCACCGCAGCGGATCATGGCTACCCTGACCCCTTCTTCCGGGACCTCTTCGATCGCTTCGATGGTCAGACCCAGGGTCTCCCAGAACTTGGCCGCCTCGGTAATGGACTCCACCGCGACCCCGACGTGATCGATCTTCTGGATCATTCGTCGATCAGAATCCCTTCAGCAGCTGGCGAGCGATGACCAGCCGTTGAATCTCGCTGGTGCCCTCGCCAATCGTGCAGATCTTGCAGTCGCGGTAGAACTTCTCGGCTCGATAGTCCTTGATGTACCCATAGCCGCCGTGGATCTGGACCGAGCGTTCGGCACAGAAGACCGCCGCCTCGCCGCTGTAGAGCTTGGCCTCGGCGGCCATCCGGCTGACCTTGTCGCCCCGGTCCATGGCTGCCGCAGCGGCCATGGTCAAGAGCTCCGCGGCAGCGATCCGCGTGGCCATCTCCGCCAGGTGGAACTGGATGGCCTGGAACCTGGCGATGGGTCGACCGAACTGCTCGCGTTCCTTGGCGTAGTCGCGAGCGATCTCGAAGGCCCCTGCGGCGGTCCCCAGACCCAGGGCTGCGATGGAGATCCTGCCTCCATCGAGGATCTCCAGCGCTTGCTTGAACCCCTGCCCCGGATCTCCCAAGAGGTAGTCGTCGGGGACGAAGCACTGGTCGAGCAGCACCTCCGAAGTGTCCGAGGCTCGACTCCCCAGCTTGTTCTCCTTCTTGCCGGGGCTGAAGCCCTCCATCCCCTTCTCCACCACGAAGGCGCCGATACTGTCGTACCGTCTTCCCTCCGAGGTCAATGCAAGTACCACGCAAATGTCGCCCACCGATCCGTGGGTGATAAAGGTCTTGGAACCGTTCAGTATCCATCCTCCATCGACCTTTTCAGCCCGGGTGCGGGTGCCGGCGGCGTCGGATCCGGCATCGGGCTCGGTGAGACCCCAGGCGCCGATCTTCTCTCCCTTGGCCAGGGGCACTAGCCAGCGATGATGCTGCGCTGCGGTACCGAACTTGTAGATGTGGTTGCAGCACAGGGAATTGTGTGCCGCCACGCTCAGGCCGATGGACGGATCCACCCGGGAGATCTCATCGATCACCGCCACATAATCGACATACTGGAGACCCGCTCCCCCCAACTCCTCGGGGAAGATGACACCCAGAAAGCCGAGCTCGCCGATCTTGGCGAACAGCTCCCGCGGAAAGGTCTGGCTCTCGTCGAGCTCCTCCACCAGCGGGTCGATCTCACGGCGAGCGAAGTCTCTTGCGGCCTGCCGGACGGCCCGCTGCTGCTCAGTGGGAGCAAAGTCCACGGAGGCGGTCTCTTCTGCGATTTCGACAGTCATGTCGGCTACCCCTGGGCTATGGATCTGGTGCACCCCCCCAGATTCGAACTTCCGGATGCTATCGCACTGCATCGACGATGCCGACGATGACCGCCCTGATCGGGGCCTCTTCCATGGCCACGACCTGCCGGGCGGAGTTTCCTTCGTCGAGGATCAGAACCGTCTCACCGGCCCCTGCACCGACCGAATCCACGGCGATCAGATAGTCACCGGTGGCATTTTCGCCGGTCTCATCCAAGAGGTCGCAGAGCAGCAAACGACGGCCGTCGTAGACCGGCGCGCTGATGGTCGAGACCACGGTACCGGATACCCTGGCGATCTTCATATCTGGGGCTCCAGGTCCGCGACCTCGTCGACAATTCCGACGATGGCGTGGTCCACCGGAACGAAGGTCTCGGGGCACGCCAAGGCGGCCTCCCGGCTGGCCACGATGTAGACCAGCTCTCCTGGTCCGGCCATGGCGACCCCGTCGGCGGCCACCACCGGCGAGCCACTCTCCTGCCTTTCGCGGTCGAGCGGCTGCACGATCAGAAACCGGACGCCCTCGAGACCCGCCACCTTGGTGGAGGCGACAACGGTTCCGATGACTCTGGCCAGCTTCACCTGCGATTCTCAGCCGTGACCGACGGGAGCATAGGACCCTGTCCGGGGCACGAACTCGGCCTCGGCCAGAAGATTCTCGAGCATCTCTGGATGGATCTGCGGGATGACGACCCGGTTGACCAGCAGATCCCGCGAGGCGAGGCTGCGGACTCCTCGCTCCACGGCCGCCTGGATATCGTGCACCTCGCCCGAGAAGAGGACATATCCCTTGCCGCCCAGACCATCGGCCATGCGAATCTGCAGGATGCGGACCGCGGCCGCCTTGATCCCGGCATCGGCGGCGCCGATCACCGCCGCCACGGAACGGGTCTCCACCACACCCAGGGCCTCGCCCAGCATCGGGCGACGCCCGCCCGTCAGCGACTCGACCACATCGGGGTGAGCTTCGGGAAGATAGATCTCATCGACGAGGAAACCGGCACCAACCTCTCTCCCCGCCGCCCGGGCCTCCTCCACCTGTCCGACCTCACCTCCAGCCAGAACCAGGTACTTGCCGGGCTGGACGGTACCGGTGTGCAGCGATCCCAGCTCTGCCCGTTTTGCCATGGCGTCACCTGCGACGATACCCATGGCGATGGAATCGAACTCGAGAAGAAGAATTGCGGGATGCATTTAGACGATCCTCATGGAGCCCACAACCGTCAGTCGACGAATGCGGGAAAAGGTGCGTGGCCGAGTCAAGCCCTCACCCGTGGGTGTGGCAATCGAGAAGGAGGTGTAGTCCTCACCCCCTGCACCGAGCCCGGCTACGTTGGCCGAGTTGGCGATGAATATGCTCACATTCATCGCTCTGGCCATACGGGTGATCACCGACACGTCGTTGGAGTAGACCGAGGCCGTATGGCGAAACCCGTGCTCTGCCCGAACTGCCAGATCGATTCCGTCGTCGACATTCCGGACCCGGACCACGGGCATGACCGGCATCATCTGCTCGGTCCAGACCAGACTGTGTTCGCGGGGCACCTCGGCCACCACCAGCCGCAGGTCGTCCTCCGCCGCGATGCCGATCTCGGCCAGAATCTTGTTGGCATTCTGTCCAATCCAGCGACGATCGATCTCCCCGGGCCGGCCCGGCTCCCCCAACTGCACGAAGATCACTCTTTCGAGTTGCCGCAGCTGGAACTCCTTGAGCACCAGCGCCTGGCTGCGGCCCAGCGCCTGGAGCAGCTCGTCGGCCTTGGACTCGACGACGAAGACCTCTTTCTCGTCGGTGCAGACCATGTTGTTGTCGAATGAGGCGCCGCGAACGATTTCGCGGGCCGCGAGATCGATGTCGGCGGTCTCATCGACGACCACGGGAGGATTGCCCGGACCTGCGGTGATGGCCCGCTTGTCGGTCTTCAGAGCCTCGGCGACCACACCGGGTCCACCGGTGACCATCAGCAGCCTGACCCGGCGATGGCGCATCAGCTCCTGTGCCGAGGCGATGGTGGGACGTTCGACCGTGGTCACCAGATTGACCGGGCCCCCGACCTCCACCACCGCACGGTTGATCAGCTGAACGCAGTGGGCCGACACCTTTTTGGCATTGGGATGGGCATTGAAGACCAGTCCATTGCCCGCCGAGACCACTGCCAGGGTATTGTTGATGACGGTCGCCGCCGGGTTGGTGGTGGGCGTGATGGCTGCCACCACGCCGAAGGGGGCGAACTCGGTCACCGTCATCCCCTGATCGCCGGTGGTGGCCTGCGGCTCCAGGTCCTCCGGACCTGGGGTCTTTTCGGTGACCAGCAGATTCTTGACGGTCTTGTCGTCCACCCGTCCAAGCCCGGTCTCCTGGCAGGCCATCTCGGCCAGCTCTGCCGAATGCTCCCGCATCGACCGGCGAATGCTGTCGATGACCTCGCGACGCCCCTCCAGACCCTGGGCGCTGAAGGTCTCGAAGGCCGCTTGGGCCGCCTCTACGGCCGCCGAGACCGAGGTAAAGACCCCTTCGCCGAGATCCGCGGACCGCACCGACGGCGCCCCCGCCGCCGTGCCACTTTCCGGTTCGCCGAAGCGCCGCCGAACACGGCGAATAATGGAACGGACCTGTTGTTCGTCGTAGACCATTCCCAGCCAGCAGATCGCTACCGGTGCTTGTGATAGAGCTCATCGCCGCCGACCTCCCAGCTGTCGACGATGGCCATCACCACGGCGTCACAGGGCCTGTTGTTGGTCGCCACGGTCTGCCTGGCGGCACTACCGGTGGCGTAGAGCACCACCTCCTCGACACCGGCGCCCACCGCATCCACCGCCACCACGTAGCCGCCCGTCTCCTGTCCATCGACATCGATCTGGCGCAGGACGAGGAACTTGAAGCCCTCCATGGAAGGCTCTTTGCGGGTCGCCACCAAGGTCCCGACCACTTTGCCCAGGAGCATGCTCGTTCTCCTCGCGGTCGGACCTAGGAGCTGTCCTCTTGACGACCGAGGGGCAACACCGTGTCGATATTGGTGTGCGGACGGGCGATCACGTGCGTCGCCACGACCTCACCGACTTTCTCGGCACCGCGAATACCGGCGTCGACCGCGGCTTTGACCGCCGCCACATCGCCACGTACCACGGCCGTGACATAACCGCCGCCCGTCTTTTCCATGCTCACCAGTTCCACCTTGGCCGCCTTGACCATGGCATCCGCGGCCTCCACCATGGCGGCGAACCCGCGACACTCGATCATTCCCAGAGCTTCAGCCATCTCACGTCTCCTTCCTCAGAGCGTTCTACCGCTTGATCTCTCTTCCCTGCACATCCTCGAGGGCCGTCATGGCGGCACGCCATCCCACATCGATATCGCGCTCCTCGCCCCCCAGGTAGACCCTGCCGAACGAGCCGAAGGCCCGTACCTCGAGAATGTTGATCTCGGCAGCCTTCTCCGCCTCGTTGGCGGCCAGGGCCGCGTAGGGAGCCGGCTCGACTTCCAGCACATAGAGCGTCTGCCCCGGTATCAGCATATGACCATGGCGCATCCTGTTGATCAGCTGAACCTGATGATCGTCCACGTGCCGGACGATCTGACTGGAGAGGATGCGCGGCTTCAATCGCTCCGACTCCTGCAGTCCGAGATCCTCCAGGATCGACTCACCGGCGGCCCGCGTCTCGGCCTGCGATTGGGAGTGGACCTCGAGAAGTCCGAAGTAGCGCTCTACGATCTGCATCCCGGGTCGTACGCGTGTCGACTTCAAGGCCACGTCGGTGAGTCGGTTGATTTCGATACCGGGAGCGATCTCCACCCAGAGAGACGCGTCGCCAGCCAGCGGCAGGAAACCTTGGGCAATGGTTCCGAGGAATGCGGCGTACTGCGGCTGCAGGCTGTCGAGGAAGGCGTAGGCGCGCAGCTCGACATTACTGGCCATTGTCGTCTCCATTGGCACCCCCGATGATGGAGATGCCCGCCGAGGCCCCGATTCGGGTGGCCCCGGCCGCGATCATCTGCTCGGCGTCCTCGGTGGTCTTGATACCCCCAGACGCCTTGACTCCCATAGCCGGTCCCACGGTTTCGCGCATCAGTGCGACATCGTAGACGGTAGCCCCCCCGGCGCCGAACCCGGTCGAGGTCTTGACGTAGTCAGCCTTGGCTTCCTTGGACAGCTGGCAAGCGACGACCTTCTCCTCGTCGCTGAGCAAACCGGCCTCGATGATCACCTTGCAAACCGCACCCACTTCTCGGCAGGCGTCCGCAACGCGGGCGATGTCCTGGCCCACGGCTTCATAGTCTCCTTGTTTGAGCAGACCCACGTTGATCACCATATCGATCTCACGCGCCCCTTCCCGGAGTGCCCGCCGGGTCTCCATGACCTTGATCTCCGTGGCGTTGGCGCCCAGCGGAAATCCCACCACCGAGGCGATCCCCACATTGGAGCCCCGCAGGTTCTCTCGGGCTCGTCGCACCCACATCGGATTCACACAGACCGCGGCGAAATTGTACCGCCGCGCTTCTTCGCACAGACGATCGATCTCGGGACCAGTGGCGACGGGCTTCAACAGCGTGTGATCGATGTAGGCCGCGAGGTCGGCCGGAATCTCACCTCCGCGGCCGCTGTAAGCGATCCGCACGGCTCCCTCATCGACCATCGCCCGAACCTTGTCAGGACAGTGCGAGGCACAGGAGCCTTCACAGTCCGAGCACTCCTTTTCCGGATCCCGCTCCAACTCCGCCATGACCCGGCGAGTGATGGTTTCGATGAGATTCTCCCGGTCCGTCATGACTCCCCTATCCCTCTGTACCCTTCGTATAGAGGCGTTCGACCTCGTCGATCATCTCCACCCGCCGCCGGTGACGTCCGGCACCCCAGGGCGTCGCCAGCCAGGTGTCGACGATCTGGCGGGCCAGGTTCTCTCCGATGAGACCTGCACCCAAAGTGAGAACATTGGCGTGGTTGTGCTCTCGACTGTTGCGAGCCGATGAGATGTCATAGCACAGAGCCGCCCGCACTCCAGGGACCTTGTTGGCCGTGATGCTGGATCCGATACCCGCACCGTCAACGACGATACCGCACTCACAGCTGCCGTCGGCGACCTGGCGGGCCACGGCGTGGGCGAAGTCTGGGTAATCCACGGCCTCGGTCCCGGTGGTACCGCAGTCGACCACCGAGAAGCCCTGATCCCGCAGGTGGTCGGCAAGCCTTTGTTTGAGCTGATACCCACCGTGGTCCGCACCGATGGCGACACCTTTTCCGGCGGGCTCCAGCGGCCGCGACGAACCGGTTCCGCCAGCCATCTCGTCCACAACCCGTCGGACCAGATCGCGAATTTCGCTCTCGGAGGCCATTGACAGGAATATTTACCACAAATCAGGGCGCAGCGGGTCGGACCCCACCGTCAGCCAACGGTCCGCGGACGATCTCTACCCCGCTGTAGTAGTGCTGCAGGATGTCCCGATACGAGTGTCCTCGTTGGGCCATGCCGAAGGCACCGATCTGGCACATGCCGACACCGTGCCCCCAACCCCGCCCTGTGAAGAGCCAACCCGGCGATCTGTCGGGTGGCACCAGGCGCTTGGCCGTGAACAGCGTATCCGGGACGTCCAGGGTCCAGCGGACCGCCAGGCCCTCGACGTCCACCGTACGGCCGTCGTCGCCGCGAATCCGGATCTGGCCGACTCTGCCCGACACACCCCGATCCAGGACCTCGAAGGTCTGGAAACCGAGGCCGGGATAGCGCGCCTGCACCAACTTGCGCAGCTCCGCGTCACTGCGAAAGCGCGTCCAGGACTTGAACTTGCTCCGTTTGTCGATGGGGACTCCGCCACCATTGGTCTCGTAGGTCACCGCCAGGACCCGCTCGGCTCGCAGAAACAGATCCACCGAATCCCCCGGCAACAGGGCGAGATTCTCCGCTTCGGCCGTCTCACCACGCCGCCGATAGGTCCCATAGTCGGCGGCGAGCGGATAGGTCTGGGTCATGCCCTCCGGCGAGCGAATGGTGATGCGACCCTCGGCGGAGCTCAGGTAGCGCCCCTCGAGCGGCTCCAGCACCCGCAGGTAGAGGGCCAGCCGAAAAAGGGTCTCCTCCACCTCCTCGGCCGTCAGCGGCTCCTCGAGCTCGGCAGACAGCAGTCCGCTGGAGATCAGATAAGCCGCCAGGCGCAGCTCCCGGTCCGTCCAATCCAGGGGCGGCTGATCGAGGAGAAACTCCAGATCTTCGATGGCGACGAACAGCCGCACATCCAGCGCCAGGTCGTATATCGAGGCGATGAATCTCTGCACCTCCCGCCGTTCCAGCGATGCGAGTTGGTCCTGGGGAATCGGCAGACCCGCCAGCAGGGCCAGGTGCTCGAGGCGGGCACCGACCGACTGCGCCGTGAACTCGCCACCGGCCGGCGGCAGTACACCATGCATCATGCCATGCGGGAAGGGTGTCCCCTTGGCCAGGCGGCCGGAGACCTGATCCATCCCGGCCTCGAGACAGGCGACCCCCTTGAGGTACGGCTGATCTTTCAACGGAAAGATGACGTTGACATCCTCCGTGTGACCACCACATGTAGAGCTGTAGAGAGCCTCCACCAGCTCGCCATCGAAGACCATGACTTCCCCGGCGGTCTCGGCGATGGCCTGGTCCGTCAAGGGGTGCTCGTCTCCCATGCCGCCATAGACCTGACAACGGGGAGTGGCGCAGATGTCGTAGCCCTCGTCGGCGAACTCGCCCAGGTTCTTCAGGGTGTAGGTGCGGGCGGCAACGGTCTGGGCCTTGAGAGCCTCGAGCCGATCGTAGAGCGCCGGCCCCATCTCCTTGGGCACCACACCGCGCAGGTACTCCTCGACCGGCAACTCGTTGATCACATTGAGCAAGCCACGATCGTTGAGGTAGATCAGGATGCGACCACGAAAGCGACCGTTCAACACCCGCACCCCGGCGCCCTCGACGCTACTCCGCAAGGACATCCAGCGGCCACTGATCGGATAGCGGCGCTCTCCCTGACTTACCGACAGATCGGCCCTTCCCAGCTCTCCTCGCTCGCTCACCACCCAGGTCTGGCTGAGGCCCTGCAGAGCGACACGTCCCTGGGCCTGCTCCGCTTCTGCCCGCGTCCGATAACTACCGGCCCGGACCCGATAGAGATCGCTCCCGGCGTCGAAGACCACATCGGCCGAGACAGCCAGCGACTGCCGCAGCTGTGCGGCCAGTCCGTGAGCCTGACCCTCGTCCTTCAAGGCCGCCACTTGCAGACGAAAAACGGCGGGAGTGATGATCTCGACTGACGGCACGATCTTCATCGACGACAACCTGACCACTTCGCCGAGCAGGTTGCCAACGATGAGTTGATTCGAATTCCACGGGATGGACACCGCCGGCAGGTCGGTGGCCAGACCGACGCGCAGGGTCTGGGCAGCGGATCCGGTCGGCACCGTGCCGACTGCCACCAGGAGCCCGATGAGGGCTACGACCCACTGCCAGCGAAGGCGGTTGCAGGTACTCACGCCAAGGACTCCGAGGGCGCCTCGCTGCGGGCCAGAGCCACCAGGATGGCGATGAATGACACACCCACCAGGCAGCTGACCAGCCATTGAGCACCGTTGAAGAACAACGACCAGGTGAGCTGGGTGGCGAATCCCGATCCCAATCCCATCTGTCCGAAAAAACCGAGGATCATCACCGAGATCGATAGTGTGAAACTGACAACGAACCCGAGGATGGCCACCAGAATCACCGCACCTAGTCGGCGGCTCAGGACCAGCAGACCCTGTTTGGTGGCTCGACGCACCGAGGACTCCTCGCGCGCCAGATCTGCCTGGGCGAGGCTGAACCAGAAGGCCAGGACGAAAAGGCTGAACCCGCCCAGAAGAATGCCACCGCAGCCGATCCCGAACGCCGCGCCTGGACCCCATTGCGACTCGCCCCAGATCCCCATCATGAAGATGACGAGGGGCACCAGCAGCCAGAATGTGCCGAGAAGCAAGAAGAGCTGACCGAGCCAGAAATACCGCCAGAGATAGCGAGCTCCCCAACCCCGAAGGTCCCGTACACTGAAGGTCCGGAACCACTTCCAACCGCGCGGCTTGCCGACTGGAGCCTGGCGATCCCCCGCCATCAGGACGCCGTAGATTCCGGCTTGGAAGTAGCAGTAGGTCAGCATGGCGATCAGCCATATGACTCCGGAGAGGAGCAACGAGGCCAGCAGGAGCAGCCAGGCGTCGGTGCCACGAGAGACCATCGTCGCCAGGCTATCGAACAGCCCCGACCACTCCTCAGGGCTCGATTCGATCCATTCGAGATCAGTGAAACCGAGCACCGCCAACGGCGGCAAGAAGCCCACCAGCATCAGGATGGTGGCGATCAGGATCTGCAGGAACTGGACAAAGACCAGCTCCCAGTTGGCCCGCAGGTTCACCAGTCCCCGTTGGATCGTATCGGCAGCTGACAGGGTCATGACTTGGGGCGATCAGACTCGGTGTTTCTGCATCTGGACCTCGCGTCGAAAGTCCTCCACCTCGAGCTCCACCGGCCGGGCCATCTCGTAGAGCCGGCTGAGCAGGTTGGGGGTGATTCGCGAAGCCAACGACGAGTAGTTTGCCGGTGTCGGAGCTCGATCCAGATCGTCGAGGCCCGCTTCGACCCCGATCTCGAGTCGGTAGTTCGTGGTGAACAGGGTCGGCAACCGCTGGGTATAGCGACTGTTCATCACCAGGTAGAGAATCTCGTTCACCCAGGGACTCGGTTTCTGAGCTCCCAACTCGTCGAGGACCAGCACTTCGGCCTCGACGACCGGGTCGAGCAGATCTCGTTTGGAGTCGGGGGACCCCGGATCGAAGGTCGCCTGGATCTCGTGGATCAGCGAGGTGAAATCGACGAAGAGACCCCGGACCCGGTAGCGGGCGATGAGCTCCTTGAGGACCGCCACCGCCAGATGGGTCTTGCCGACCCCCGGCGGACCGATGAAGATCAGGCCCGACTGGGAAAAGCGCCCGTCCTCGCCGATGAAGCGGTCGACATACCGTTGGCTCAGGGATTTGGCCTGTAGCAGCTGGTCCTTGGCGGCCGTCGAGGGGGCGTTGATGTCGAAGCTCTGAAACGAGCAGGAGCGATAGCGTGAGGGAATCTGAGAGCTGGCCAGCAGACGCGGGCTCAACTGCGAGATCTGACAGTCGCAACGGCTCGCGGTCCCCGCTGTACCGTCCTGCTCCAGGATCCAGCCGCGACCCGAGCACTTGGGGCAGATCTCAGCCGCCGGAAGCGTCTCAGCCATCCGATCATGCTAGCACGCAGCCAGCCCGTAACTCGGTGGATTCTCAACGCCGCCGGCGCTTGCGACGCTTCGACCTGACGGGCTCGGAAGTGGAGTCCTTCTGCGGCTCGGAAGAGGTCGCCAAGGGGCCACTCTGCACCTTGACCAGGGCATACTTGCGATCAACGCCCACCTTGCGATCGAGCATCTCCTGCTTGACGAAAGCCAGCAGACGATCGGTCTCGATCTGCATGCTCTCCATCTGCTCGCGCATATTGAGGATGACCTCGACGCCGGCCAGATTCACCCCCAGATCCCGGGTCAGGGTGAGAATGGTCTCCAGACGCTCGAGGGTTCCTTCATCGTAGAGGCGGGTGTTGCCTTCACTCCTTGGGGGGGAAATCAAACCTTCACGCTCGTAGAGCCGCAAGGTCTGGGGATGGATGTCGAACCGCTCGGCGACAGCGCTGATTCTCAGAAAGCGGACGGTCGACTTTCGGCGCCTTGGCATGGCAGTCGCTCCTCGAAAGGGGGAACCTGCTGCCCGGTCGGGTCGACCCCGACCGGGCAACCGATCCGCTAGCCCTTGTCCTCCACATCGACGTATTCGGCGTCGATGACTTCGTCGTCCTCGGTGGAGGCTTCGGGTCCCGGCGCGGCGCCGGGACCGGCGCCGGGACCTGCGCCGGCGCCTTCGGAGCCGGCGCTCTGGTACATCACCTCGGCCAACTTGTGAGAGGCCTGGGTGAGGCCCTCGAGAGACTGCTCGAGAGCTGCCAGGTCGTCCGATTCCAGGGCCTGCTTGGCCTCGGTCAGGGTGCGCTCCAGATTGCCCTTCTCCTCGGCCGGCAGCTTTTCCTTGTGCTCTTCGAAGGTCTTCTCAGTCGTGTAGATGAGCTGATCCAGCCGATTCCTGGCCTCGACCTTCTGTCGACGGTTCTTGTCTTCATCGGAGTGGGTCTCGGCATCATTGACCATCCGATTGATCTCATCGTCCGCCAAACCGCCGGAACCGCTGATGGTGATGTTCTGCTCCTTGCCCGTACCGAGGTCCTTGGCGGAGACATTGAGGATCCCGTTGGCGTCGATGTCGAAAGCCACCTCGATCTGTGGCACACCGCGAGGCGCCGGCGGAATTCCCACCAGATGGAACCGACCCAGAGTGCGGTTGTCCTTGGCCATTTCGCGCTCACCCTGCAGAACATGCACCTCGACCGAGGTCTGGCTGTCTGCAGCGGTCGAGAAGACCTCCGTCTTCTTGGTCGGAATGGTGGTATTGCGCTCGATCAGCTGTGTGAAGACACCTCCGAGGGTCTCGATCCCCAGGGACAGAGGCGTCACATCCAACAGCAGCATGTCCTTGACATCGCCTCTGAGAACACCACCCTGAATGGCGGCGCCGATGGCGACCACCTCGTCAGGGTTGACACCCCGATGGGGCTCCTTGCCAAAGACCTCCTTGACCAGTTCCTGCACCGCGGGCATGCGGGTCTGGCCACCGACCAGAACGATCTCATCGATGTCACTGGCGGACACACCGGCGTCCTTCAAGGCCTGCTGGCAGGGCGCCACCGAGCGCCTGATCAGATCCTCGACCATCTGCTCGAGCTTCGCTCGTGTCAGCTTGATATTGAGATGCTTCGGACCGGACTGATCGGCGGTGATGAAAGGCAGATTGATCTCGGACTCCTGGGCGGTAGAGAGCTCGATCTTGGCCTTCTCCGCCGCCTCCTTGAGCCGCTGCACCGCCATGGCATCCTGACTCAGGTCGATACCCTGGTCCTTCTTGAACTCGTCGAGAAGCCACTCGATCAATCGCTGATCGATGTTGTCACCACCCAGGTGGGTGTCACCGTTGGTGGCCTTGACTTCTACCACTCCTTCGCCGACCTCCAGGATCGAAATATCGAAGGTACCACCGCCGAAGTCGTAGACGGCGATCAGCTGATCGGCGGTCTTGTCCAGGCCGTAGGCCAAAGCTGCCGCAGTGGGCTCGTTGACCAAGCGTTCGACCTGTAATCCGGCGATCCTGCCCGCATCCTTGGTGGCCTGGCGCTGGGCATCGTTGAAGTAAGCCGGGACCGTGATCACGGCTCTTTCCACCTTCTCGCCGAGATAGTCTTCCGCTGCCTGCTTGAGCTTCTGCAGGATCATCGCCGAGAGCTCTTCGGGCGAATAGTTCTTGTCGTCGATGACGACCCGTACTCCACCTTCACTCTGGGTCACCTCGAAGGGGACCATCTGCATCTCCTCGCTCACTTCGTCGAAGCGGCGACCCATGAATCGCTTGATGGAGTAGACGGTGTTCTTGGGATTGGTGACCGCCTGGCGCTTGGCCACCTGACCAACAAGCCGTTCACCGCTCTTGGTGAAGGCCACGACGGAAGGGGTGGTGCGGTTGCCCTCCGCGTTGGAGATGACTTCCGCGTCCGTACCCTCCATGACCGAGACCACACTATTGGTGGTTCCCAGATCGATTCCAATGATTTTGCTCAACTCTCTTCCTCCTGTCTGGTGTACCGGCCGCCCGTTCGAACCTTTGGTGGTCTCAGGAATGCCAGCACCTACCCTATAAATCTAAGCGGATCTTTGTCAACCACGCCTGTCATATTATCTTACAAATATTCGCTAAGATTTATTCCCGGCAATGCCCCTACACCGTTTCCAAGCACCGACGGCCACGGAAACAGCTGCTTGTTGGCGGTTTTCAGATCAGTCCAGAAGCACCAGGGGTGGTTGCTCGACCGTCTTTTCGGGAACGAACTCGGGATCCAGCAGGAAATTCCCCGTCACCGTCTCTGTCCGAGAGGCGCCGGGTGCCGCCTCTCCCTCATCTTCCGGGTAGATCAGATAGCCAGCGACCTGCGAGGCATAGCCGAGGCGACGTCCCGCCGGATCTACCAGATCGCGACCGGTCAGATAGGAGTAGGCGATGAGCTGGTCGAGTCGCTCGGGAAAATGCCCTTTGAGCAGGAACGAGGTCTTGGCTGCGCGATCGATCTTCAGATAGACGGCAGAGGTCTGTTCATCGAGGACCGACTGTCTGAGACCCTCTTGCCAGGGAAACGGCAGCAGGAAGCGTTCATGGTCGCTGGTCGCCAACAGGATCAACAAGACGAAGGCGCCAATCCCCAGAAACCGTGCCGGCCAGGCGTTCCACTCGATCTCCGAGACATCGAGGCGATCGGAGCTCGGGCGCGGGGTCGGACTCTTCTTCTCGCGGAGGCGAGAGACCAGTTCCGCAATGGGTGATTGTCGCTTGGCTCGTTTCGGCTTCGTCTTGCCATCGGACCTGGCTGGCCGTTCCGACCCGGCTTCGGTCAGACGAATCCGACCGGCGCGCTCCAGCAGAAAGAAGGTCAATCGGGCCTCGAATTGGGATAGTCCCACTGCGGACGCCAAATCGCCCACGGACTGTCGACCGTCCATCAGCTGCAGCAGCTCGACCACGGTCTCGTCACCCTCGGTCGCCAGGCCGATCAGAAGCTCGTCCCGTCCGGTCTCGACACCCTCGACCTCGCTCCTGGCGAAGACAGCATCGATACTAGGCATGACCCCTGGCAAGGGTCCGTCCGGAGCCAGGTCCTCGGAGGCTCTGACCAGCAGCTCCTCGATGGGTAGTGGCCGGATTCCGTCCTCGTGGGCGACCTCGGTGCCGGCGTAGAACTTGTACTCGAAGTGGCCCCAACTCAGGACCTGTCGACAAAGTAGGTAGCACTGCCAGCGGAGTGCGTCCAGAAGCTCGCCGCGATCGACGTAGTTGCGCTCGACCAACAGTTCGGTGACTCGACCTCCGCCGGCATCGTATTCCGCCACCAGCGAGGCAAAGTCCTCCGCACTGATCAGATCGCGGCTGGCCAGCACCGCTCCCAGCCCCTCCTCGAGGCTCTCGTTGAGGGCGTCCGTTCCGACGATCTGTCCATCGAGAAAGGTCAGGCCAATGATCTGCTGATCGCTCTGAATCGTCAGGATTCCGGTTCGTCGCAGACGTCCGAGGGTCAGCAGGACGTCGACGAGCTCACGTGAACCGACCGGCATCTGCGGCTCCATCACAAAGTCCCCCGGAAATGTCCAACCAGGCGGGTCAGCATGAAGACGGCCAGCCCTATAGCCGCCACCACCGAGGCGATGAGGCCCTCCGGACCATAGACCCACGGCAGGCGATAGCCGAGCTCCGCAGCCCAGGGCAGACTCACCAGAGCCACCAGCAGCAGAACCGAGAAGAATCCCTTGAGAGGCCGATCGTTCTCGACCTCCGCGAAGCCAACCAGCAGGGCGCTACGCCAGGAGCCCTCGGGAGCCAGTCTCTCGGCGGGCTTGAAGACCGCCCGCTGCCCGCGGCGGACGATCAGATGAACCCCCGCGGCAATGACCAGGAAGGCGACAGCCAACGGTAGCGACAAGAAACGCGGCCAGACGCTGGCCCACCGTCCTCCTGGCTCTTCACCCCGCCACGACGACACCAGCTCCTGTCGGATCTGGTCGGTTCTGGTGAGTCCGCCGTTGGTGACGATCGCCCGACGATCCGCTACCTCCCGCAACCACTCACCCACCTTGCGAGGTTCCAGGCGCTGAGCGATACGCAGCTCCCTTTCGGCCTCACTGAAGCGGTAGAGCTCCGAGAGGACCTGGCTCATATTGAAGCGAGCAGCGGCGCCAGCATCGAGGGTCTCCGCCGCTCGCTGAAAATGCATCATGGCCTGGGCCTGGTCACCTTGATGGAGATGACATACCCCGAGATTCAGCAGGGCCGTGCCATTCTGCGGCTCGGCCTCGATCAGCGCTTCATACAGGGCCCGGGCCGAGTCCCACTCCTCCAACCGGATGTGAAGATCGGCCACCAGATGGGCGACGGCCATGCTTTCGGGAAGCACGGTGCTCAACCCTGCCAGATCGCTGAACAGACTCCCCTGCAATTGCCCACTGGCCAGGCTCTCGATGGAGAGAACGGTCGGTGCCAGGGCCACCCTGATTCGCTGCCGCTGCTCGTTGATGAGAATCGGCGCTGTTCCGAGAATCACCCACAGGACGACCAGGATCACCTTCTGCGAGGTCTGGCCATAACCCCAGAGCAGAATGGACCAGTAGACCAGCAGCCAGAAGAAACCGGCTGGCAACAGAAGCGGCCAGCCGAGGATGACCAGCGTAGCACCCAGAGAGACCATGCCAGGCGCGAACCGTGCGATGAAGGTATTGATGTCGTGGAAGAGCTCGATACCCGTGGTGGACATCAGGATCGCCACATAGAGAGCGCCACTGGTCAGGACCACAAACAACAGCCAGTGTCCGAGATCGGCCCGCCACAAGCGCCGCAGAAGCCGGTTCTGGAAGAGACGCGAATAGCCCTCGAAGCCTTGACGGAGAGCGGCAGTGTAGTTCTTTTCGAGCTGGGCGACTCGCGAGGCTGCGAACGACACCTCCGATCTCTCCGGGTCCAGCTTCTCGGCGGCGTCCAGACTCTGCGCGGCAGCATCGAAGCGATCGTTCTCGGCGAAGGCGATCGCTCGACCCGCGGCCCCCAGGCTGAGATCGGGAAGCCGTCGCAGACCGAGGAGCTCGGCGTCTTCCAACAAGTTGTTCAGCGCCGACGAAGTGCGTGACTCGTCTCCTTGAGCCACCGCCGACAACCACTCGAGCCAGTGCTCCTGGAGCTCGAGGAAGCGCGACAGAGCCTCCGGCGTCAGCCCCAGGACCTCTGTGACCGGCCGATCGTTGGCAGGCAGTACAGTGGCGACAAAGCAGGCCACGGCGGTGACCACCACCGACCTGACCGAGCTGCCGATCCGTCTCCTTCTCGTGACCACGCCTTCGTCTCGAGCTAGATCTCTCTAGCCGGTCTTCTCCACGTATCGTAGACGCAACTGGTAGAGCAGATCGTCGAGAAAACCCTTCTCCTCGTTGGATAGGTTGCCAGCCGACCTCTCGGAGAGAATCTCCAGAAGATCGATGTAGAGTCGCGCCAATTCGAGATTCTCCATTGAATCTCCATTGGGCATTTTCGCATCGCCGAGATAAAGGGCAATGGGCTGTGCCACAACGCCCACCAGATCGAAGAAGGTCGGCGAACGGTACTCCGAATCGGGGGGCCGGGCTTCCGGCTCACTGGCGGGCGATTCGATCTCCGCGGCCGGTGCAGTCGCAGTCGGCTCGGGCTCTGGCTCTGGCTGCTGTTCTGCAGCTGGCGAGCTCGCTGAGGGCTGACTCTCCGCCGCCGATTCTCCCTCCAGGTGACGGAATTCGTCGCGCAGCTCTCCCTCTGGCGTAAACAGCCTCTTATCAGTTACTTTGATCTTCTTCTCGCTCAAGATACGACTCCTCATGAGGATCCGCGGTCTGGTGCGGGTCGTCGCGCTATGGTAGCAAGGAGATCCTCGTCATGTCGCCACCCTCCCCAGATACCGCCTATTCGCTCCAACGCCTCTTCGACCTGGTCCGCCGCCTGCGGGCACCCGACGGTTGCCCGTGGGATCGCGATCAGCGAATCGAAGACCTGCGCGCCTACCTTGTAGAGGAGGCCCACGAGGTAGCCGCCGCCATCGACCGCCAAGATTGGCCAGAGATGGCCGTCGAGCTCGGGGATCTTCTGTTCCAGATCGTCTTCGTCGCCTGCCTGGCCGAAGAACAGAGGAAGTTCTCCTTCGATCAAGTGATCGATGAAATCGAACAGAAGATGGTCTCTCGGCATCCCCACGTCTTCGGCGAGGAGCGTCTTGCAGACGCCGATGAGGTCCATCAGGCCTGGGAACGACGAAAGCTGGCGGAAAAGGGCGCCGAGGACTCCCATCTGGCAGGACTTCCCGAATCGCTCCCGGCACTGCTCGCGTCGTATCGGATGACCCAGAAAGCGGCCGGCGTCGGATTCGATTGGCCCGATGCCGAAGCGGTGTTGGACAAGGTCGACGAGGAGCTGGCCGAGCTGCGGAGCGAATTGGCAAGCTCGGATTCAGCCCTGGACAGGCCCGCCATCGCCGACGAGCTCGGCGACCTGCTGCTGACTCTGGCCAATCTGTCTCGGCACCTCGGCCTGGACCCGGAATCGGTCCTGGCACGGGCCAACGCCAAATTCCGCCGGCGCTTCCGGCAGATGGAGCGCAATCTGACGGCGCGGCAGATCTCGCTGGGCGATCTCGACATGGCGGCTCTGGAAGCCGCATGGAATCAGGCCAAGAAGGACGAGCGGAGCTGATCGGGTCGGTTCACTCGAGCATCTTCTGAAGATACGGCAGGACGTTGCGAGCCAGAATCTCCTGGCCGGCGACATTGGGATGAATACCGTCCGCCTGGTTGAGCTCCGGAATCGCCGCCACGCCTTCGAGAAGAAACGGCATCCAGCCGATCCCATGGGCTCTCGCCAGATCTTCGAACAGCTGCTCGAACTCCAGACTGTACTCGGGCCCGTAGCTGGGCGGAATCTTCATGCCGAGAAGCAGCACCCGGGCTCCGGACTCCAGACTCCGGCGAATGATCTCGCTCAGATTCTCCTCGGTCTCCAGAAGTTGCAGCCCCCGGAGGCCATCGTTGGCGCCCAGCTCCAGCACCATCACCGCGGGCTGTTGGGCGAGTAGCCAGTCGAGGCGCGCCAGCCCACCGGCAGTGGTATCTCCGCTGATTCCCGCATTCACCACTCTGATCTCTGTTCCGGCAGCTGCCAGCCTCTCGCCTAGCAGAGCAGGAAAGGCCTCGGATTCGGCCACCCCCATCCCGGCAGTCAGGCTGTCTCCGAGAAAGACCACCAGCGGTGCCGACGAGTCGGCGCTGATCTCCAGCCTGCCGCCCGGAGACGACGCTGGCGACTCCGGCTGCTCCGGTGCGGGGCCACAGGACATCAGGTTCCAGCCAAGCACCAGGGCCCCGATGCGAAGCCTGCTCCACCTCCTCATGGACAGATTGTAATGGCTGATAGATTGGCGGCCATGGATGCCTCGATACCGATGCGCGCCGTGGGAGTCTCTCTGGGCTTGATGCTGATGGCCTGCTCGGCCTCCGAGGAGGTGCAACGGGAGCCGGCGCCGGTGATTCTCATCGGCATCGACGGTGCGTCCTGGAACGCCGTGAAGAGCCTTTGGGAACAGGGGGAGCTCCCCCATCTCAAGGCCCTGGCGGACGAGGGAGTCACAGCAGAGCTCAAACCTGTAGCCTCTGAATCGCCGGTGATCTGGACCAGCATCGCGACCGGGGTGCGACCGGAGCGACATGGCATCACCAGCTTCGTAGTCCCCACGCCCGAGGGAGATGTGCCGGTGTCGTCCCGTATCCGTCGTGTGCCGGCGATCTGGAACATGGTGTCCACCGTCCAGCGCCGCGTCGCCGCCCTCGGATGGTGGGCCTCCTGGCCAGCCGAGTCGGTCAACGGGATCGTGGTCACCGACCGGGTCGTCAGATCCCTGGATGAGGCCATCTACCCGCCGGAGTTTCGCGACACGTTCGACGAGATCACCACCAAGGCCGAGAACGCGGCGACCGGAGCGAGCCGCTCCGCCATCGCGCGACAGGACAGATCCCTGGCCGCCGTGGCCACACACCTGGCCGGTGAGAGATTCGACCTGCTGATGGTCTACTTCCGCAACGTCGACGCCGAGAGTCACCCGAACTGGAAATACTTCCGACCCCAGGATTTTCCCGAGGTCGACCCGGAGCGTCTCGAGCAGCTGGGCCGGCGGGTCCCTGACGCCTATGTAGCCGTCGACCGGGTCATCGGCGAGCTGCGCGCCGCAGCCGGTCCGGACTGCAACCTCTTCGTGGTCTCCGATCACGGCTTCCGCGCCGTCAAGCGCGAGCAGTACCGGATAGGCTTGGATCTGGATCGGGTGCTGGAGCACCTGGGATATGTCCACCGTCTGGAAGGCAAGATCGATTGGTCGAGAACCAGCGCCGCAACCTGGGGAACGGCTCCCGGGATGCGCATCAAGCTGCTCCGCTTCGGCCTGACCGACAGAGAGCCGATGGGCCCCATCGCTGCCGAGGATCTGGCCCAGATCCGTGCACGTTTGACAGCCGATCTCGAGCGCGTCACGTATACCACCGGGGCACCGACCTTTCGGATTCGAGAGCCTCGTGGCGAGGAGAAGATGCGAGGGGCAGATCTGACGGTGGTCGTCAGACACAGTGAGGTCTCTGCGAAGCTGGAAGTCGACGGCGAGGCGATCCCCAGGGCAATCCGTAGCCTCTACGAGATCACCGGTAGCCACGATGCCAACACCGAAGGCATCTTTCTCGCTGCGGGACCCGACATCGATCCGGAGTCGCCAGTGGAATTGGTGCACAGCCTCGACATCACTCCGACATTGCTTTACGCCATGACATTACCCATCGCCCAGGATTTCGACGGCCGACCGTGGACCGAGCTTTTCCAGGGTGATTTTCGGCGGCGCCATCCGGTGCGGACAATTCCCTCCTGGGGCAGTCGAGAGTCCGGCGAGGCCCTGGAGTCGGAAGCCGACGAAGAGCTGCTCGAAGAGCTGCGCGCGCTGGGATATCTGGACTGACCAGATGACCGAGCCCCGCATCGAGCTACGTCGGCTGAGCAAGTCCTTTCGTTCGGGAAGCGCCGACCTGACCGTCTTGAGCGAGGTGGACCTGGCCATCGCCGCCGGTGAATCGGTGGCCATCCTTGGACCTTCGGGGAGTGGCAAGTCGACCCTCCTGGCGCTGATCGCGGGCCTCGATCGCCCTACCTCGGGACAGGTACTGCTGAACGGCGAGTCCATCGAGACTCGTACCGAGAGCGAGCTGGCCGTGCTCCGACGCCATCAGATCGGCTTCGTCTTCCAGTCCTTTCAACTTCTTTCCAACATGACGGCCCATGAAAACGTCCGGCTACCCCTGGAGCTCCTGGGTTCCGACCAGGCAGGAGAAAGAGCCGAGGAGCTCTTGTCGATGGTCGGACTGGCAGATCGTGGTCACCACTACCCCACGCAGCTCTCCGGTGGTGAGCAGCAACGCGTCGCGCTGGCTCGAGCCTTTGCCGCCAGCCCACCCATTCTGTTGGCCGACGAGCCCACCGGCAACCTGGATCGCAAGACCGGCAGCCTGGTCCTCAAGGTTCTGGGTGAGATGCGGAGTCATTTCCAGTCCACCCTGGTTCTGGTGACGCACGACAGCGCCGTGGCGCGAATGACCGACCGCCGTCTCACCCTGATCGAGGGCAAGCTGGTCGAGGCCAGCGATCAGGTCTCCGAGCTCCTCGACCCCGATTCATGACCCCCAACGGCGGTCCTTCCATGGCTCTCTATCTCCGTCTGATGTGGCGTGAGACGAGAGGCTCGCGTCGCCGTTTTCTCTTCTTCGTCGCCTGTCTGGCGGTCGGAGTGGCTGCCATCGTCTGCGTCGCGGGACTGACCGGCAATCTCGATCAGCGAATTCGCACCGAAGCCCGTCAGCTGATGGCCGCCGATCTGATGGTGGCCGGACTGCAGCCCCCTAGCGAGGAGATCGACCAGTTCCTCGGCCAGCGCTCGGATCTCGAGATCGCCAGGGTCAAGGAACTGGTGACCGTGGCCGTCACCTCGGCGACCGGCTCGTCGCCGGGGCGAAGCCAGGTCGTAGAGCTCAAGGTAATCGACGGTGACTACCCTTTCTATGGTTCGCTGGAGACCGCTCCCGCCACTCCTCTGCCGGAGCTGCTGGCGACCTCCGGACTGGTGGCCGCGGACGACCTGTTCCATCGTCTCGATCTCCAGCTGGGTGACTCCCTGCGTATCGGCGGCCAGGACTTTCGCTTGTCCGGCAAGCTGCTGCGCGAACCCGACCGCATCGCCAGCCCGTTCTCGCTCGGTCCTCGGGTCCTCATGGGCACCCCTGGCTTCGAGTCCACGCAGCTGGAGCAGATGGGCAGTCGCATCGTCTATCGGACCCTCGTCAGGCTTCCCAACGGCTACCGGGCCGAGGAGCTCGACGAGTTGGCCGAAGAGCTGCGCAGCATCGTCGGCGAGGCCGGTCCCTACCGCATCCGCACCTATGTGGAATCGCAGGAGGAGTTGCGCCGGGCTCTTCAGCGGGCGGCGAGTTTTCTGGGTCTGGTAGCGCTTCTCTCGCTTCTCCTGGGTGGCCTGGGGATCGCCCAGACGACCCGCGCCTGGCTGGCCAGTCGGATGGATGACATCGCCATTCTGCGTTGCCTCGGTCTGGGTCCCGGTGGGGCACTCGGTCTCTATCTCGGACAGGCCGCCATCCTGGCTCTGGTCGGCAGCCTGGTCGGGGTGGCGCTGGGAGTCGCCATCCAGGCTGTCCTACCGCGACTCTACCCGGTCCTTCTGGGGGATTCCGCGCTGATTCTCTGGCAGCCCGCGGTCTTCGTCAGGGGTCTGGGTCTGGGTCTCGGTGTGGCCCTCCTGTTCAGTTTCAGCTCACTACTCGCCGTACGCAAGGTTCCGCCGCTGCGTGTCCTACGCAAGGACGTCGAGCCCCTGCCGCGGGGCCGCGGTCTGCAGCTACTGATTCTGCTCGTCCTGGGTGGCGGGATCTGGGGGGTGGCCGCCGTCCAGGCGGAATCCGCTCTGCGCGGCCTCCAATTCACCCTGGGTATCGGCATGGCTTCCTTGATCCTGGCGGGAATCGCCATCGCCAGCATGCGATCTCTGGCGCCGCCCGCACGCCGCCTACGGACTCTATGGCTGCGCCAGGGCCTGCTCTCCCTGGCTCGACCCGGGGCCGCCACCGTCGGTGCGGTGGTCTCGCTGGGCATCGGTGTGCTGCTGATTCTCGGTCTCCAACTGGTCGAGGATCGGCTCTCCGACCAGCTTCGCCACGAGTTGCCCGAGGATGCCCCAACGGCCTTTCTGGTCAACATTCAACCTCGACAGTGGCCGGGGGTCGAGGAGCTTCTGACAGCCCAGGGAGCAGCCGGTGTCGCCTCGGTACCGGTAGTGACCGCTCGTCTACGGGCTATCGACGGTCGATCGACCGAGACGCTGGTTGCGGGTGAGGAGGAGGGCGATCGCCGGTGGGCCCTGACCCGCGAGCAGAGATTGACCTACCTGCAGGAGCTACCCGAGGACAACCGGATCGTTGCAGGCGAGCTGTGGAGTCGTCCCGAGGAGTCGGAGGTCAGCATCGAAGAGGAGTTCGCCCGGGAGCTGGACGTCGAGGTCGGCTCGCGACTGCAGTTCGATCTCCAGGGCGTGCCGCTGGAGCTCCTGGTGACCAGCATCCGTTCTGTCGAATGGACCAGCTTCGGCATCAACTTCTATCTGGTGGTGGAGCCTGGGGTGCTGGAGGAGGCTCCACACCAACGCCTGGCTACGGCACGATTGCCGGAGACCAGCGAGCAGGAGACCCAGGATCGACTGGCCGCCGACTTCCCCAACGTGACGCTGCTCAAGATTCGCGAGCTCCTCGAGCGTCTGGCCACAGTGCTCGGCTACCTGGCCCGTGGAGTCGGCTTCATCGGCGCCTTCACCGCCATCGCGGGGATGGTGATTCTGGCTGGAGGCATCAGCGCCGACGCGGTGCGTCGTCGCCAGCACATCGCTCTTCTGAAGACTCTGGGAATGACTCAGAAGAGCATATCGGCGATGCTGGCGGTGGAGTTCGCCGTCATCGGAGTCCTGGCGGGAATCATCGGAGCTGTTGGCGGCAGCTTGCTCTCCTGGGCGGTGGTGACACAGGGTCTGGAGCTGGAGTGGGACCTGCAACCTGCCACTCTCGCGGCCGGCCTGGTGTTCACCCTGCTCCTGACCATCATGACGGGCATTCTGTCGAGTCGGAAAGCGCTGCGCCAGTCACCCGCTGCCGTCTTGCGTGGCGACTGATCCCCGGCGGCTCACCGACGCCCTAGAACAGGGCGTAGATGAAGGGGGCGACGGCCGACGACTCCGACAGGAGAATCAAGAAACCCAGCAGCACCATGGTGATGACGATCGGTGTCAGCCACCACTTCTTGCGGGTCCTCAGGAATCCCCAGATGAGTCCGAGCTTTGACTGTCTAGCCATATTCTTCCTTGCCGAGATCGGCTGCCTCTATTCTAGGTCAACTAGTACGGCTTATCGGGCCGCGTAGCCGGGCCATCGGCTTCCGCCGGCACCCAGTAGGTTTCCTCATCGGTCGGGAACTTACGCTCCAGGAGATCCTTGCCGGTCAGCTTCAACAACCAGCCGATCGGCGTGAATACGAAGAAGTACGACAGAGTCAGCACGACATAGGTCACTACCGTCATGATCACCCGCAAGAGGGTGGCCAGGACGATTTCCAGTGGCCGTAGAAGTTGGGGTGCCACGATGGCCGAAAAGAGGGCGAAGCCTGCCAATCCCAGGAGCCAGGGCCCCGCCGCTCGGCCGCGCCACAGCAACAGGCCACCCAACACCGTCATGACCGATCCGAAAGCGAAGCCGAAGAGTCGCAGCTCCTTGATGCTCTTGTGCTTGATCCACTCCATGGTCTCCAAGCTCCTCAGTCGAGTTCGTAGAGTTTCCGCCAGTCCTCGTCGCCTTCCAGCGGTGGCTGCTCTTCCTTGAAGAGCACCAGTTCCTCCAGAACGAGCACATCCATCTCCGTGCGCATGAAGCACAGGTAGGCATCCTCAGGCGTGCACACGATCGGCTCACCGCGAACATTGAAAGACGTATTGACGATCACGCCGTAACCGGTCTTTTCCCGGAAGGAGCGGATCACATCGTAGTAGGCCGGTTGGTGTTCGCCGTCGACCGTCTGGACTCGCGCCGAATAGTCGACATGAGTGATGGCCGGCACATCGGAACGGGGCACGTTCAGCTTCTCGATTCCGAAGAGGCTGTTCTGCTCGTCGGTCATGTTGCGACGGCGCGAGGGTTGCACCGGAGCCACCAACAACATGTAGGGAGACGGTCTGTCGAGCTCGAACAGCTCGCCGACCTCCTCCACCATGCAGGACGGAGCGAACGGGCGGAACGACTCGCGGTACTTGATCTTCAGGTTCATCACCGTCTGCATCTTGGGACTCCGGGCATCACCGATGATGCTGCGGCCGCCCAGGGCTCGGGGTCCGAACTCCATTCGGCCGTTGAACCATCCGACGACCTTTTCGTCGGCGATCCACTCGGCTACCCGTTGCGGTACCTCTCCGTTCTCGTGTCGATGGTAGGGGTAGCCCTGCGTGTCGAGCCAGCTCTCGATCTCTTCGGTGGCGAACGCCGGTCCCAGATAGGAGCCTCGCTGTGAATCTTTGCCGCCCACCACAGTCCGGGGCTTGTCCAGGACCTGATGCCAGGCGAAGAGGGCGGCACCCAGGGCGCCTCCGGCATCGCCGGCGGCGGGTTGGATCCAGATGTCGTCGAAGATGCCTGCGCGCAAAATCTTGCCGTTCGCTACGCAGTTGAGGGCCACACCGCCGGCAAGACAGAGGTACTTTTCACCCGTCTCCCGTCGCACGTGTTTCGCCATCCGACGCATGACCTCTTCGGTCACCTCCTGGACCGATCGGGTCAGATCCATCTCTTTCTGGGTGAGCTTCGATTCCGGCTCCCGTGGGGGTCCGCCAAATAGCTGATCGAACTTCTTCGAAGTCATCGTCAGGCCCTGGCAGTAGTTGAAGTAGTCCATGTTGAGCCGAAAGGAGCCGTCTTCTTTCAGATCCATCAGGTGCTCGAGGATCTGGTCGACGTATCTGGGCTCGCCATAGGGTGCCAGACCCATGATCTTGTACTCACCCGAGTTGACCTTGAAGCCGGTGTAGTAGGTGAAGGCGGAATAGAGCAGACCCAGGCTGTGGGGGAACTTGAGCTCGCAATGCAGATCGAGGCGGTTGTCGTGACCGACGCCCCAGGAAGCCGTGGCCCACTCGCCGACACCATCCAGCGTCAGGACCGCGGCCCGCTGGTAGGGAGAAGGATAGAAGGCCGAGGCACCGTGGGACTGGTGATGCTCGGGATACAGCAACTCGCCCTCGAAGCCGATTTCGTCGCGGATCAGATCACCCATCCACAGCTTCTTCTTGAGCCACAGCGGCATCGCCTTCCAGAAGGAGGGCAAGCCGGCCGGAGCGTAGGCCAGGTAGGTTTCCAGCAGACGCTCGAACTTCAACCAGGGCTTGTCGTAGAAGCAGACGTACTCCAGATCCTCAGGCCCAATCCCGGCCTCATCGAGGCAGTAGGCGGCCGCCAGGGTGGGGAATCGATGGTCGTGCTTCTTGCGGGTGAAGCGCTCTTCCTGCGCCGCGGCAACGAGCTCGCCATCGGAGACCAGACAGGCGGCAGAGTCGTGATAGAAGGCAGAGATTCCAAGAATATGAGTCATGATTCAGGGCACTACTCGGTGGCTGTGATGAAGGTTCTGTCCTATCGACAACCGGCTACCCAAGCCCAGTCGCTGGTGTGCATATGCAGTTGTGATCAGATCGCTGGGGGACTGCTCAGGCTACCTCGCGGACATCCTCATCGACCGACCTCAGCAGCTCCAGGCCCTTCTCCAGCGTCCGGTCTTCCACCGCTTCCTCGTCCTCGGAGATCTGCTGGCGGAAATCCACTACCCGCACATCCGGCACCAGACCCTGATTGATGGGTTTGCCGTCCGGACCGCTGTAGAAGGCGTCGGTGAGAAGTACCTGGCTGCCGTCGGAAAGTGGAATCAGACGCTGACGACCGGCAAGCCCAAAGCTCGACCTACCGACCAGCTGGGATCCACCGAGCTGTCGCAGCACGGTGGCAAAAATCTCTCCGGCGCCCTGGGTCCCGTTGTCGATGAGGATGACCGTCTCGCCCTGCCAGATCGGGGGTTCCTGGCCGCGATAGTGAATCGAGGCCTCTTCCCGGGCGCGCAGCTCGCCCAGGCTGCCATCCACAAAGAGTCCCGCCGCGGCGTAGGCGACATCCGGATCACCTCCCGCCAGTCCCCGGAGATCGATGAGCAGCTCGCCTACATCCTCGGCCACCAACTCGCCCAACAGCCCTCTCAGAACACCCAGGTCCTGTGGCTCGAAGCGGCTCAATCGTAGGACCTTCTGTTCATCGACCGTTTCCAGGAAGGGTGACCGAGTCTCGTAGGTACCCAGAGTCAGCGAGAGGTCCAGGGTCCTTCCCCGTCTGAGCACCTCCAACAGGAGCTCGGTCCCCGGAGAACCCGCCAATTCCGACTGCAGACGCCAGAGGGGCATTCTGCGGGTCGAAGCGTCATCCACCTTCGCCAGAATGTCACCCTGCTCGAGACCCGCATCGGCACCGGGACTGTGCGGATCGACGGCGACCACGAAAGCGATCCCACGATCCTTGGCTACGGTTACTCCACTGTGCTGACGGCCGATCCGGCGTGCCTCGCGGTAGCGCTCGACATCCTCCGCCGGTACAAAGGTCGCCATCTGGTCCAGGGCGTCTGAAGAGCCGTCCAACGCGCCGGCCAGCAACTCGTCCATCGACGTCTCCTCGACATAGGCCCGCCGGATCAGGGACAGCACTTCCGAGAAGACCGACAGATTCTTGGACAGCGAGGCCTTGCCTCCGGATTCGTCCGTCGACGCCCGGGTAAGAGATCCGGAGATGATCGGTAGCAGGAGGGCTACCGACAGGAGCAGGAAGACCAGACGACTTCTCTTCATAGGGTGTTCAACGCAACCATTGAATGGGATCTACGGGTTGGTTCTCTTCGCGGATTTCGAAGTATAGCTTCTCTGTACTGAGGCCGACGACCTGACCCAAAGATAGCATATCGCCCTGACGAATCCTGAGATCCTGCAACCCGGCATAGAGGGTGAAAACGCGCCCGGGGTGATGCAGAACCACGGTCAGACCGTACCCCTGAAAGGGGGCCGCAAACAGCACCTTGCCAGGAAAAACCGCTCGCACCGGAGAACGAGGGGTGGTCGCCAGATCGAGTCCATTGTGAGGCACCCGGGTCTGGTACTGGGGATCCATACGGGTCCCGAAACCCTGAGTAACCCTTCCCTGGACCGGCCAGTCCAGAACGCCGCGGAACCCCTGCACCGGGGTACCGCTCAATGGCGCACCGGCTCGGCCATAGAGAAAGTCCAACAGGTTGGCCAGCTTGCGCTCCTTGTCTACCAGCTCCGCAGTGCGTAGAGACAGTTTGCGGTCTTCCCGCTCCAGTTCGGCCAGGATTCTCGCCTGCCGGCGCTGCAGACGTTGGAGCTGCTCCGCCCGGGAGGCTTCCTTGTCCAGCCACTGCTGAACCTCGACGTCCCGACCGGCCAACTCTTCCTGCTTGAACTGCAGCTCTGTGTGGGCGGCTTCGTAGTCGACCAACAACCCGCCGTCTCGTCGAACCAGATAGCGAACCTGGCGAATCCCGGGCAGTAGATCGTCTTGCGAACGGATCGACAGAAAGAGCCGCAGATACCCTTCCTGCCCCAATCGGTAGAGGTCGATGAGCCGCTGTTTCAGCGTCTCGCGCAGAGCCTCCAGACGTAGCTCGAGCTCGACGATCTCGTCCGCCACTTCGGCGAGCGACTCCTCCGCCAGCTGCCGGGCAGCCTGGGCTTCGGCCAGACGGGTCCTCTGCAGCTCCAGAGCCACTTCTGTCTGCTCCAGGTCGCCTCGCAGACCCGTCGCCTCCTGGCGGACCCGGTTCAGTCGGCTCTGCAGGACCATGATCTGGTCACGGATACCCTCGAGCTCGGCCTCCCGGTCAGAGGGTTGTGCGAAGACGCTGGGGGAACCGAGGCCCGTCACCAGCGCCGCTGACAGAACCATGGGTCTCCAGAGAGTGCGAATCGGGCTCGGCATAGCCAATCGATTCGATGCTAACACGCCTCTATTCAATGATTTAGAGGAAGAATCCACTAGCGAGCCAAAGCGCCCGCGGCAGAAACCGCGGGCGCAGTCGATTGGACGAGTGATGGAACTCGAAGTTTTCCCGCCCCTCGAGCGGCGGGACTACTCGAACGAGGCGATCGCCTCTTCTTCACTGTCCAGGACATCGAAGACGGTGAAGAGTTGCGTGATCTGCAGAATGTCTTGGACCTTGGGCGGCAGATTCAGCAGCTTCAGGTTGCCGCCCCGATTGGTCACCGTCGTATAGGCGGCAACCAGCTCGCCAATCCCGGAGGAGTCGATCGTGCTGACCTCTTCGAGATTGATCAGGATGTTCTGGGCCCCAGCATCGACGGCTTCATGGACCGCTTCGCGAAGCGCGACGTCGCCAACGCCGATGGTAATCTTGCCCTTGGGTTCGAGAATGGTAACGCCCGAGTTGTGCCGTGCCGGAATCTTCATTGTTCCTCCTCCTCTAACCTATCTGAATCTTCGCCTGGCAGCTCCACCTGCTTGCGCATGATGAGTGCCGTACCAGTCTGTTTTTCGAAATCGTATTCGACCCGATCCATAAACTCCCTGATCAACAGGATACCGCGTCCGTTGGGCTTCAGCAGGTTTTCGGGCTCCAACGGGTCCGGAACGTTCTCGGGATCGAACCCCGCCCCTTCGTCACGCACTTCGATAACCACGACGTCACCCTCGAGTCCGAACTTCACCCGTACCTGCTTGCTCTCGTCCGACTGATTCCCATGTTCGATCGCGTTGGCCACCGCCTCCCGAACCGCGGTGCCTATCTGATTCGAGATCGTGTCCTCGACGGAGAGTTGCTGCAGGGATGCCTCTACAGCGATTTGCACCAACTCCACATTCTCGAGACGACTACCGATTTCCAGATGAACCCTTGGTTCTCGTGATGAATAGGCCATGGGCGATCTTCGGCGCAGTTTAGCAGATCAAATGGCCGTCAAGATGCCGGCCAGGATGGCCGTGGCGCCGTCATCAGGCAGTACGCGCAGCGCCGCGGGAATCACCAAAACCAGCTGCAAGGCGTCGAAGAGGGTATGGGCCGCCATGGCTGCCCAGATGTTCTGCCGCCAACGTACCAGCAGGCCGTAGATCACCGAGAGCAGGCCGACCCCTACCAGCATCAGAGGCTGCTCGTAGCTGGCGTGGGCCAGGACAAAGAGCGCTGTAGACAGGGCGATACCGACCCGGGGCTGGAGGTAGCCGCGGAAGAAGACTTCCTCTACGACTCCCGCCGACAGGCTGATGGCCAGTCTGAGAGCAATGGGCAGGCCGGCGATCCAGGGGATCATCTCCGGCGGCCTCTCGGGCAAGAGATCTTCGCCCCCCAACCACCAGATACCGAGTGCGATGGCCAACATGACACCGATAACCGCCAACCAGGCGGCTACCCCGGCCAGCAGACCGATACCGAGCTCGCGCCAGATCGAGGAGGCGCGCAGACCCAGCTGAGCCATGAAGCTGGGGCTCGCGTCCTCGGTACCAGCCCTGCCGGTGACGAATCCAGTCACGTACCAGACGGCCAGACAGAAGACCAACATCAGATGCAGGACGAAAAGATCAGCGCCCGACAGCTGGGAAAAATCGATCTCCTGGGCAACTCCAAGAGACCCCAGGGGGAAAAAGACGCCGATCCAGAGGACCAACCAGAGGACCGACATGGCGGTCCCACGGCGCGCCAGAGCGATCATCGCCTGCCGGATGTCACCATCCGGCGGAATCTGGAAGCCGGGTGGTTGCAGTCCCCGACGCCTGGTCAGCCAATCGATGAGCAGCACGGTGGCCAGGGCCAGGACCGGGGGTGCAATGGTTCTGAGCAGATTCATGGCGTGAGACGCCGCATCTTACTTCAACCGAGCTGCTTGATTTCCCCATGTTATGCTCAGCGAGAAGCTCGCCGCTGAAACGGCGAGAGGATCTTCACTCCCAAACCCTCAGAGTCCTTGGTCGGTCGAGGAGGAGTCCCTTGAGTCGGTTCCCAGGCGTCGATTTTCTTGATCTGGACTCCTTGCTCAGCGAGGAAGACAAGCTCATCCGCGAGACCGTCAGGTCCTTCGTCGATGAGCAGGTCAAGCCGATCATCGAGGAGTGTCACCGGGAGGCTCGATTCCCCTTCGAGCTGGTCCCCGAGATGGGTCGACTGCATCTGTTCGGCGCCAACTTCTCCGACTACGGTCTACCGGGGCTGGACAACGTCGCCTACGGGCTCATCATGCAGGAGCTCGAGCGTGGCGATTCCGGCTTGCGAAGTTGCGTCTCGGTACAGAGCGCCCTGGTCATGTACCCGATCTACACCTTCGGCTCTCAGGAACAGCGTGACCGCTGGATACCTGCCCTGGCCTCCGGAGAGGCTATCGGCTGCTTCGGTCTGACCGAGCCGGACTTCGGCTCCAATCCCAGCGGTATGCGCACCACCGCGTGCCGCGACGGAGGCGAGTGGATCCTGAACGGCGCCAAGCAGTGGATCACCAACGGCTCCCACGCCGATGTTGCGGTGGTCTGGGCTCGGACCGAGGAGGGCATCCGCGGCTTCCTGGTCGAGAAGGGCACCCCGGGGTTCTCGGCGCGAGATCAACACGGAAAGTTCTCGCTCCGCGCCTCCACCACCTCGGAGCTCGGCTTTGTCGACTGTCGAATTCCCGCCGATAGCCTCCTGCCGGAGACCGTCGGACTCAAGAATGCTCTGATGTGCCTCAACCAGGCGCGCTATGGCATCGCCTGGGGAGTCCTCGGATCCGCCATGGAGACCTATCACACGGCGCTCCAATACTCGCAGGAGCGGATCCAGTTCGGCGGGCGACCGATCGCTTCCCACCAGCTTGTGCAGGAGAAGCTGGTCTGGATGGTCAGCGAGATCAGCAAGGCCCAGGCCATGACCTACCATTGCGCTCGCCTCAAGGACCAGCGGCGGCTCAAGCACTATCAGGTGTCGTTGATCAAGCGCAACAACGTCTGGGTAGCGCGCGAATGTGCTCGTCTGGCTCGCGAGATTCTGGGCGCCAATGGCATTGTCGACGACTATCCGGTCATTCGACACATGTTGAACATCGAATCGGTCTACACCTACGAGGGAACGCACGATATCCATGGTCTGGTGATCGGCCAGGCGATCACCGGCATACCGGCATTCAATCCGCCGATAGAGGGAGAGGAATCCTGATGGTGAAAGAGTACTCCTTGGAACAGGCCTTCGTTCGGGTCACCGAGAAAGCTGCGGTCGCTGCGGCCCAGACCATGGGTCTCGGCAAGAGAAAGGAATCTGACCGGGTAGCGGTCGAGGCCATGCGCGAAACCATGGGCCATCTCGACATCGCCGGCCGAGTGGTCATCGGCGAGGGGGAGCGGGACGAGGCGCCCATGCTCTATGTCGGTGAAGAGTTGGGAGCCGGTCACGGCATCGAGGGGGCCATGGAGATCGATATCGCCGTCGATCCCCTCGAGGGCACCAACCTCTGTGCAACCGGAGCCTCCGGTGCTATCGCCGTTCTGGCAGCAGCGGAAAAGGGAGGTCTCCTGCACGCACCGGACATCTACATGGACAAGATCGTGGTCGGCCCCACCGCCAAGGGGAAGGTCCACATCGACGCTCCGGTCGCCGAGAATCTGCGCAGCCTGGCGGCGGCCTACCAGCGCGATGTCGACGATCTGACCGTCGTCGTCCTCGATCGGGATCGTCACCGCGAGATCATCGAGGATATCCGACGTGCCGGTGCCAGAATCCGTCTCATCGGTGATGGCGACCTCTCCGCGGGGATCGCCGCCGCGGTCCGGGGCACCGGGATTCACGCCGTCATGGGTATCGGCGGTGCTCCGGAGGGTGTGTTGACGGCGGCCGCCATGCGCTGCCTGGGAGGCGAGATTCAAGCCCGGCTGACGCCGCTGGACGATGGACAGACCGAGCGCGCCCACAAACTGAACATCACAGACTTCAGCCAAATCTACCGTACCGACGACCTGGCTCCGGGAGACGAGATTCTCTTCAGCGCTACCGGCGTCACCGACGGCAAGCTCCTCCAGGGCGTCAGGTTCTTCGGGGGTGGCCACCGGACCGAGACCCTGGTCATGTCCCTGCCCAAGGGCAAGATCCGCTTTGTCGACACCATTCATCGCGAAGATCTGAGCACACCGGTCTGGTTCAAGTAGCGCCAGCCGGGCCTGGTGTGCCGAATTCCGCCATCAAGTGGTGTTTCCCGTAGCTATAATCGGGCGGAAGCCGGAACAATGGCGATCACAGGGAACCTCAAGACCATGGAGCTCGCCGAGCTCCTCCAGTGGCTTTCGCAAGGTCGAAAGACGGGGACTCTCTATATCGACAACACGAAGGTCGAAAAGCGCATCTTCTTCAAGGACGGCACCATCGTCTCGTCGGCGGCCAGCGACCCCAAGGAGTATCTGGGGCACTTCCTGGTCAGCCACGGTTACATCGACGAGCTGACCCTGGCCAAAGCCGTCGAGATGCAAGAAGAAAACCGCATGCTCCTCGGCAAGATCCTGCTGACCATCGGTGCCATCGAGGAGGACGATCTGAATCGGATGCTGAAGCTCAAGGCCGAGGAGAGCATCTACGAGCTCTTCACCTGGCAGGAGGCAGACTTCCGATTCGCCGATAGCGAGCTCCCCGACTACCAGATGATCCCGGTGAACCTGAGCGTCACGGGTCTGGTTCTGGAAGGGCATCGACGGCTGGACGAATGGAAACAGATTCGCCACCGTATCCCCAACGTCCATGTGGTTCCGGTCTCCATCGGGGACCTGAAGCCAAACGAGCCCGATCCGGGTGTCGAGAACATCCTCTCGCTGGTGAATGACGACCGGACCGTGCAAGAGATCGCCCTGCAGACCCACTCCGGGGAGTTTCACGTCTGCCGGGTTCTCTACGACCAGATCCGCGCCGGCAAGTTGAAGATCGTGCGGCCACGGCAGATCGCCACTCCTGTCGCGGCCTCTCTGGAGAGCGGTAACGGAGCTCCCCAGTCCCCCAGCGCCGAAGCTCTCCTCGAGGCCGCCGATGCCTTCATCGGCGAGCGGGATTTCGATATCGCACTGCGCCACCTGCAGGCCGCCAAGAGCCTCGACCCGAACAGCATCAAGATCCAACAACTGGTGGCGGCGGCCGAGAAGACGATTCAAACCGCGATCGACGACAGCGGCATCAGCCTGACTTCGATACCCGTGTTGTGCTCGAACCCCGAAGAGCTCGGCTCGCTCGATATTTCACCACAGGAGGGATTCGTCCTCACCCGCGTCAACGGTAGCTACGACATCCAGACGATTCTGAAGATCACTCCGGTCCCGCCGCTCGAGGCTCAGGTCGTCTTCTGGAAGCTGCTCGAAGCTGGGCACATCGAGCTGCGGCAGCCCGAGACCTAGGCCGAGCCTCGTCTCTTCCAGGGCCAGGGCCGAGAGACGTGAGGTTCGTCTCTCGCTGCGAACCGCAGCGGCCAGGCCGCCGCCTCACCTGCGTAGTCGATGCCAACCCTGGGCCCGGTGACAATCCTCTCCCGGGGAACCGGATCCCCCTCGACGATCCGGATCGCACCGCGCTGTAGACCAACCCCATCCAGCTGCCGGTCGATCTGCAGGGCCTGACAAAGCTTGGCCGGTCCGCCGGTCAGCTGGCCTGCTTTGGGTACCCCTTCGACGCCCCGATGCTCCACCATGGCTGTGATCCCCGAGATCGGTGCCGCAGCCCGCAGAAGGACCGCCTCACCGTTGGACTCATCACCCACGACGGCGTTCAGGCAGTAGTGCATGCCATAGATGAAGTAGACGTAGGCCCGACCCCCGGCCAGGTAGAGTGATTCGTTTCGAGGTGTTCGACGCCCTCCCCAGGCATGACTAGCCCGATCCCTGGCCCCGAGGTAGGCCTCGACCTCTACCAGGCGCACGACCATCCGGCTCCTGCCGCAGCTTCGCACCAGGTACCTGCCCAGAAGCTCCGGTGCCACCTCCTCCGCCGGACGCCGGAAGAAGTCCACCGGCACGGTCCTGTATCGGTTCAACGGATCTCCACCTCGGTCACTTCAACTGGTAGCGCATCCTGGAACTCCCGGCAGATCCTGGCCCCTGGCGCCAGCCTGGGTGATTCGCGCGGCACTTCTGGGGTTCCCATCCACTCTATAATCGCCTCATGAGCGAAAACGCCCCGCCCCTGTTCGAATCTCTGCCGATGGCACTCTCGCCGGGTTTCGACCCCGACCGACCGTGGGAGCTGCTCGGCGATCCGCTCGATCGGATCTTCGCCAGCCTGCCTTCCGAGACCATCGAGATCGCTTTGACCCCGGACGCCCACCTCTTTGGCGACCGGATCGCCATCGGTGCCGGGACCCGTATCTACCCGGGCGCCGTCATCGAGGGACCGGTCTGGATAGGTCGCGATGTCCAGATCCGACCCGGGGCATACCTGCGACCCGGCAACTGGATCGGTGACGGCGCAATCGTCGGCACCAACACAGAGGTCAAGCGTTCGATACTTCTTCCCGGAGCCAAGGCGCCCCACAAGAACTACGTCGGCGATTCTATCCTCGGGTCGGGCGTCAATCTGGGTGCCGGCACGATTCTGGCGAACTTCCGTCATGACGGCGCAGAGGTGCTGATTCCCCAGAGGGATGGTCGAGTCCCCACCGGTCGGAGGAAGCTGGGCGCGGTACTCGGAGATGGCGTGTTGACGGGCTGCAACTCCGTCCTCCATCCCGGAGTGGTGATGGGTCGCGAATCGCAGATCTACCCCGGGGTGCAACTCCGCCCAGGGTTCTATCCGGCCCGCTCGATCGTCAAGCTCCGCCAACAGATCGAAACCGTAGCCCGGCGCCCCGAGGACTGATCCGGCTACTCGGCAACCCGCTTGATGACCACCACCGTGCGATCATCATTGAGGGTGTCGGTACCACTGTAACTCTCGGTGGCCTGAAACACGGCTTCCACGATGCTCTCGGCCGAACCGTTGCGAGCTTCGCGCACCACTTCGATCAAGCGATCGACGCCAAACTCCTCCTCATCGGCACCGCTGCCCTGCCCCGGGGCTTCCAAGATGCCATCGCTGAACAGCACGCAGAGATCTCGCGGCTGCAGGGTCGCGAAACCTCGCTGATAGCGGACCTCGGCAAGGGGCCCGAGGACGGCTCCCCCCTCAACCAGGCGACAGTGCTCGCCATTGGCGGCCACGTAGATCGGTGGCGGATGCCCGGCATTGACATAGGTCAGGGTGCCTCGGGGTTCGAGCTCGCAGTAGAACATCGAGACGAATCGGCTGGTCAGCCGGCTTCGGTGAATGATCTCGTTGAGCCTTTCCAGGGTGTGGGTGATCTTGAACTCCTTGGACAACCCCATGCGCAGCCCGATATGGACGTCGCGGACCAACAGGGCGGCGGGCAGGCCGTGCCCTGAAACATCGGCGATGGCGACGCCGAGGAAGTTGTCAGAGAGCTCGATGAAATCGAAGTGGTCTCCACCGACGATCTCCATCGGCTGGGACCGGCCGAACACATCGAAGCCGGCGAACCTTGGAGCCCGGCGAGGAAAGATCGAAGCCTGGATTCGACGAGCCTCCATCAGGACGTCATCGAGGCGCGCCTGCCGCAAGCGCATGTTGATAGCCGAGCGTAGAATCCCCAGCGAATAGAGGACTCCGGTGCGGTTGCGACCCGGCGCGATATCGAAAGCCAGAATGTAATCCTGATCTCCCACCTCGATAGCGGCGAATCTCTGCACCCCGAGATCGTCCTCCAGGGCACGATCCACCTGCGGGTCGTCGGCCTCCATGAAGATCGTGCGACGCTCCAGGACCTGCCGGATCGGCGGATACGAGTCGGGCAGCACCAGACCCTCGGGCGCCCGCTGCGCCTCACCGAAAACTCCGAGCAGGACGTACTGATTGGCCTGGCGTCGGTAGATCCTGCCACCATAGATGCCGAGCTGGTCGCGGAATCTGGTGATGATGGCCACCACTGCGGCATGCAAGGTAGCGGTGCGTCCCGGCGCATCTTCGATGGCAGAGACCAGCTCCTCGACATCCCCCATGAGGTCCGCCCAATCGATCTCGGCGAATCTGTCGTCACTCGTCATGGGCTGGTTTGTCTCCCCCGGTTCTTCTCGAGGCCCGATCCTCAGTTACCGGGACTCAGCCGTGGTCGACCACAGCTCGAACGATCTGGTCCTGGGCCCTCTGCGCCCGCCAATTGGATCTCGTTCGATTGCAGAGAATCGAGAATGCGTAGATCTTACCGGACCGGGCCTTGATGTACCCCGACAGTGTCGAGACACCGAGCAACGATCCCGTCTTGGCGAAGACGTTGCCTCGGTAGGGCTGCTCGGCCAGTCGCCGCTCCCATTTGAGACCCGGTTCGCCACTGTAGGGCAGGGTCAACAGAAAGTCTCGCCCCCGGGGGTGGAAATACATGAAGCGGAGCAACGAGGTGAGCTGCCGTGCCGAGAACCGGTTCTTGCGGCTCATCCCCGACCCATCCGCCAGCTCGTAGGTGCCGGACTCGATGGCCAACTGCTCCAGGAATTCCTCCACCACCTGACGACCCGCTTCCCAGCTGCCCTCGCCACAGAGCTCGGCTCCCATCAGCTTGAGCAAGCTCTCGGCGAAGAAATTCTGGCTGCGTTTGTTGATCACCTCGGCCGTAGTCATGAGATCGGTGCGGTATCCGGCCGCCCATTCCCAATGAGCTACCGGCAGATGACGTGAGAAGAGCACCCGGCCGGTCAGCCGTAGACCTTCCTCCTCGAAGGCCTGCCGGAGAGCGGCGGCGAAGTAGGCCAGCGGATCGGGCACTGTCACCCAGGTCTCCACCGGCGCCGCGTGCTGGAAGACCGATCCTGCCACCGTGATGACGTTGCTGCCGTTGACCCGATCGACGATCACCTTGTGCTGGCGGGAGGATCCGACGGTGCTGGCCGAGTTGCGTACCCGGAAGAGCGGCAGGCTCGGTACCGTCTCGACCCGGGCCGGAGCGCCGATCCCCTTGCCTGGCCAGACCCTCACCAGAATGCAGTTGTCGTTGAAGGAAAGGGCCTCTACAGGCGCCTCGTACCAGCGACTGAGCTGGTCCTTTGGCCAGTCGGGGTGTACCTGCGGCGGCTCGAAGTACCCATGAACCAGAAAGACATCTCCTTCGATGACCTGCACACCCTTGTCTTTGATGGAGTGGGCCCAGGTACGAAAGACCGCCAACGAATCGCCCTCGTAGTGTCGCCCCGAGATGTTCGGATCGCCACCCCCGACGACCGCCAGGTCGCCCTGCAGGCTGCCGCCCCGAAGATCACCACGCAGCAGGACATTGGTCTCGAAGAAGTACCCGGGGCCCAGCCTGTCCAGTGCTGCCGCGGTGGTGAATAGCTTGGTGTTGGAGGCAATGATCAGCGGCTCATCGGCCCGACGCTCGAAAACGGTTTCGCTCGAGGCCATCTCCACAAGGTGGACTCCGAGCGAGCCAGAGGAACTCTCCGCCGCCGTGACCGCCTCATCCAGGGCGCTGCGCAGATTCTGAGCTCGAAGGGTTGTGCCTGCCAGAGTCGCAACCAGAAGGAGTCCACAAGAGACGAACCTCCTCTCGGCCGACCGCAGGACCCTACCGGGGTCTCGTCCTTCAGCCATCACCAGAGGAGGGTAACTCCCACTCGACACGGCACACTATGAAAGGGGTAACGACGACCGGCTATCGACCACTGGACTTGAGAAATCGGTAGAAGTCGCCATCGGTGGACAGCAGCAGCCAGGTCTCGGGATCGAAGGTGCTCTCGAAGGTCTCCATGGTCTTCAGGAACTCATAGAAACTGCGCGAATCGGCCGACTGATCGTAGGCCTGAGCGTAGATCTCGGTAGCCTCGGCGTCAGATCGACCACGAATCTCTTCGGCCTCCCGATAGGCCTCGGAAGTGATCCGCTTGAGCTCGCGCTCCATGTCACCGAGAATCTTGGCCCGCTCGCCCTGCCCTTCGGAGCGGAACCGGTCGGCAATCCGCTGCCGCTCGGAGATCATCCGGGCGTGCACATCCTGCAGGACCTGCGGTCCGTAGTTGATGCGTTTGAACTGGACATCGAGAACCTCGATCCCCAGGTCGGCGGTGCGGGCTTGACCGGCCGCCAGCACCTCTTGCCGGATGGCCTCCCGCCCGGTCTCGATCTCGCCGAGCTCTCCCGCCAGATCGGGTACCGATTCATCCTGCTCAGGGGTGCGGTTCGTACTCCGAATCACCTCGATCAGGTTGTGATTGGCGATGGCCTTGCGCGCTTCACCGTCGAGTATGTCGTCCAGCCGTGTCTGCGCCACGGTCTCGTTGCGCAGCCGCTGGAAGTAGAGCAACGGATCGCTGATTCTCCAGCGAGCGTAGGTGTCGACCTTGATGAAGACCTTGTCCTTGGTCGGCAGCTCCGCCACGTCCCCGTCCCACTCCAGGAACCGTTTGTCGAAGCGGTGGATCTTCTGGATAAATGGCAATTTGAACTTCAGGCCCGGCGCAGTGATCGGATCGCCCACCGGCTCACCAAACTGGGTGATGATCACCTGGTCGTACTCATTGACGATGAACAGGGTGCTGCGCAGCCCGATGACCAGGGCCAGCACGATGACGAGGGAGGCTACGCGACTCATGGGTTGCCCCCTCCCCGACTCTGCTCCTGCAGATTCAACAGCGGCAGCACACCCTCCAGCTCTTCGTCCATCACAATCTTCTTGCCGGCCTGGTTCAGAATCTGCCCCATGGTCTCGAGATAGATGCGGGTGCGCGTCACCTCCGGCGCCTTGCGGTACTGGCCGTACAGGGCGGTAAATCGGGCCGCGTCACCCTGGGCCCGGTTGACTCGATCCAGCGCATAGCCTTCGGCCTGCTGAACGGTCTGGCGGGCCTCGCCCTCTGCCCGGGGAACGGCGCGGTTGTACTCGGACTGGGCTTCGTTGATCAGGCGCTCCCGCTCTTGCTCGGCTTGATTGACCTCGTTGAACGAGGGCTTGACCGGATCGGGTGGATTGACGTCCTGCAGCACCACCTGATCGACTCGTATACCGGTCTCATATTGATCGCTCAGGTCCTGCAACTCCTGCATGACCAGATCCTCGATCTCCTGCCGCCCGACGGTGAGCACCTCGTTGACCGTCCGGTCCCCCACCACCTTGCGCATCACGGCTTCGCCCATGTCGCGGAATGTCTCTTCGACATTGCGCACCTTGAACAGGAAACGATAGGCATCGACTACTCGATATTGCACCACCCACTCCACCACCACCGCGTTGAGATCCCCGGTGAGCATGTTGGATTCGTCTTCGAGGCCGCCGCTGGCGAACTGGCTGCGAACACCGGCCCGGATGGTGCGGAAACCGAACTCCTGCTTCAGCTGCCGTTGAACCGGTACCTTGTCGACCTGATCGATTCCCAGCGGCAGCTTGAAGTGCAGCCCAGGTTCGGTAACGCCGATGAATTTGCCCAGCCGGCGGACCACTCCCACCTCTTCCGGATCGACCGTGTAGAGGGCGCTGACCGCCACAATCATGACCAGCGCCGCCAGCAACGCCAAGCGGATCCCAGCCGCAGGAAGCTTGGGCATCTTGGGGAGCTTCGGGAACTCGACGACAGTGCGGCCGTTGCCGCTTCCACCTTCCATCTCTAGGGCAGCGTACCCCAGCCCGACCATCGAAGGCAACCGCTCTACCGAGCCGTATACTCTGCCGGTCATGGCGCCGCGATTCGATGCCGAGAATCTGACGATAGAGCTCTCCGTGGGCGACCTCGTCGATGCCAACCTCTCTCGCCATCTCGGCTTCGCCAATCGCGGTGGTTACGAGAGGCGCTGGCTCGGCCAGGCCATCCACAGTCGCTATCAAGAGGAGGCGATAGCCAACGATCCGACTTACGAGCGGGAGGTCTCGTTGGCCGCCACCTTCGATCACCGGGGCTGGCAGGTGACGATCCAGGGTCGCCTCGACGGTCTGCGAAGAACCCCGGAAGGGGTAATTCTCGAGGAGATCAAATCCATCCGCCGAGGTGTTCCCACCTCCGGCCCCATGAAGGAGATCTATGCGCGGCAGGCGCTGCTCTATGCCTGGATGCTGCACCTGCGGGGCGAGGATCCGATCGGCGTCGAGCTTGTATGGATCGAGATCGGCAGCGAGGATATCGAGCGAGAGAGGCTCGAGTTCCGGCCTACCGCCGTCGAGGGTGCGCTCCGCAAGAGGCTCAACGCTCTGCTGCACGACTTCGAGAGATCCGGCCGCGAGCGGACCGGGCGGCGGGCGGCAGCGGACCGGCTCGAGTTTCCCCACGAAGACGTGCGTCCCGGTCAGGAGGGCATCCTGGAAGCGGTCGAGCGCACCCTGCGCCAAGGGGATCATCTTCTGGTGGAGGCACCTACCGGGATCGGCAAGACGGTTGCCGCCCTCTTTCCGGCGCTGCGGTACGCGCTGGCCCACGACAAGCGGGTCTTCGTCCTCACCGCCAAGACCCTGCAGCAGGAGATGGCCATCCGCGTCCTCAAACTGCTGAACTCGGAAGAGACCTTCCACTCGGTTCAACTGCGGGCCAAAGCCAAGATGTGTGCCAACGACCAGCTGATCTGCCATGAAGAGTACTGTCAGTACGCCCGCGAGTACTACTCGAAGATCCACTCGTCCCAGATCTTCGCCAGGCTGAAGGAGGCCTGGAGCACCCTGCTGCCGGATCACATCTATGGAGCCGCCCGCGAGAGCGAGGTCTGCCCGTTCGAGATCAGCCTCGAGCTGAGTCGTGACGGTCAGGTGGTGGTTTGCGATTACAACTACGCCTTCGAGCCGTATGTGGCGCTCAGCGACTTCCACGAGGACAGTGACCTGCGCGACGTGATTCTGATCATCGACGAGATCCACAACCTTGTGGACCGGGGTCGTGGGTATTTCAGCCCGACGCTGTCTACCCGGGAGGTTCGCAGGGCGGCAGAGCACATGGGCAGCGGGCGGGAGGTGACCATCCGGGCGGCGGCCGACCGGTGCCGCCGGTTGGGCGAGCTGATCTAGCGCTCGGTGGAGAACGCCCTGCTCGACTGCGGACCCGACACCCAGGCAGTGGAGTCGCCATTGCCCGAGGACAGTCTGTGGACCCTGAGACCCGCCTTCGACGAGGTCTTCATCGACTATCTCGAGTATCGCCGGGCGACGTCCACCTTCCAGGCCGACGATCCGTTCGTGGAGCTCTACTTCCGACTGCTGCGGTTTCTCGATGGCCTGCTCCTCTCCAACGAGAACGCCTCGGCCTTCAGCCACTGCGTCCAGATCGAGAAAGACGATCCCCGTTTGCGCATTCTGTGCAAGGACCCGAGCCGTTTCCTCGGCCGGGTGCTCAATCGCACCCACAGCGTCATCGGGCTTTCGGCAACCCTCTCTCCCACCGATTTCTATCGGGATCTGCTGGGGTTCGACGCCGAGCGGCTGGCGACACTGGCAGTGCCCAGTCCCTTCCCAGCCGCGAACCGGAGTGTGGTCATCGATGCGTCGGTGACGACGCTCTATCGGCTGCGGCCCCAGAACTACCCGCGTATCGCCGAGCGGCTCGCCGCCTTTGCGGCACGGGTGCCGGGAAATCTCCTGGCCCTCTTCCCGAGCTACAAGTTCCTCGACGAGGTGGCTTCGCGGCTCGAGGTGCCGGGAAAGCGGATGCTCATCCAGACTCCCGCCGGCAGCGATCAGCAACGGGAAGAGATCCTGGCCAATCTGCGCTCGGCTCTCGCCGGCGACGTCTTCCTGCTGGCTGTGGCCGGTGGTGTGTTCGCAGAGGGCGTCGACTATCCGGGCGACATGCTCAAGGCGGTGGCGGTGGTGGGGCCCTGTCTACCGGCAGTCAATCTGGAACAGGAACTGTTGCGCCGCTACTACGAAGAGCGCTTCGAACGGGGTTTCGAGTACTCGTTCGTCGTGCCCGGGATGACGCGGGTGGTTCAGGCTGCCGGGCGCCTGATCCGCTCCGCCGACGACCGCGGAGTCATTGCCCTGCTGGACAAACGGTTTCTCAGCCTGCCCTATCGGGATCACTTGCCACAGGACTGGCTTCTCGACGAGTCTCCGGAGAGCCTGGTTGGCGACCCGGAGACCACCGCCGGCGAGTTCTTCAGCCGTCAGTTCTGAACCCGGTGTGTAACGGATTCCAGATTCGGGAGACTGATAGCACAGACATCTCCCTCTGTGGAGTGTTCCCCTCCGGGCCCCGCGCGAGCGGGGCCCAACTTTTCTGCTCAGGGTCTGTCCGCGGGAGGTGGGCGGCGATCCGGTCTTGCCGGTCGCCCGCCGGGTCCACCACGCCGACCCATCCACTCGGAGGCTCGTTGGATTCTTTCCAGAACCTGGAAATACCTCTCCTGCTGCTCGGGGGTCAGAATCTTGCGGGTCGCCAGGACACTCTCGACCATGGCTCGGTCGAGATCCATGTGAATCTCTCCTACTCGGCCGAGGAGTCCATCAACCTCCGCAGGATCCGGTGAGTCACTCATGACCTCCCTCCGGATCTCGGCACGCAGCCTGCCCAACTCCTGCCGATGCCGCTGGACGGTGCGGAACAGCTGCTGCTGGATCTCCAGGAATTGTTGCCGATCTTCGCCTTCGAGCCGCAGGTGATTGGCCAGTCGCTCTGCGGGTTGGGCCTCCCCTCCGTCCCGAGGTCGCTCGTAGCGATCCTGCTGGCGAGCGCGCGACATCCCGATGGTGGCCAGGATGCCCATATTGATGCCCAGCGAGAGCAGCAGAGCCACCCAGACCCAACCCCGCTTCATGAGCCGTTCTCCTGCCAGGACTCCGCTTCGGGCTGATCCACCAGAATCAGATAGCTCTCGGCCAAGGAGGGCTCATCATCGAGAAACCCGGTCCAGTCCTCTGCTTCACTCGGTGAAGCCAGAATGGCACCGAAGGCGATGCCGGCGGCCAGAACCGCCGCCGTGGCGAGCTTGCCCGCCCACGTCTGACTCCACCAGACCGGCGCGATACCGCGGTCGGCTTCTTGCCGGACCCGGGCCAGGATCCGAGTCGAATACCCGGGCGGAGCCGTCTTCGGCTCCGGCAGATCCAGAGTTTGCCATTGCCTCTCGAGATCCCGGAATCGATGACCGAGGTCGGGCTCCGCCGCCAGTCGCTGGCGCAGTTTCCGGGCGGCAGACTCGTCCAGCTCGCCGTGCAGCAGCCGCATGAGTTGCATATCGGTCTCGCGTTTCATCACAACCCCTCTCTTGGAGAAACCCTCGGCTCGCTGGATTCCTGCGCCTTGGCCAGATTCCTCATGGCCCGAAACAGGCGGCTCTCCACCGCACCCTCGGTAATCTCCAGAATCTCGGCAATCCGACGATAGGAGAATCCTTCGAACTTGGCCAGTACCAGCACCGCTCGTTGATTCTCCGGCAAGCGTGCGATGGCCACCGCCGTGCTCTGCCAGCGCTGCCGATCTTCGAGCTGACGGTCTGGAGTCGGTGCGCCATCGGCCGGCTCCAGCCAGGCGCCCTCGTCCTGCTGGGAGTCCACCATCGGCAGGAATCGAACGATTCGTCGGCGACGCAACCGGTTGAGACAATGATTGGTGGCCACGCGATAGAGCCAGGTGAAGAGCTCTCCTTTCGGTTGGAGCTTGCCGGCCTTACGGTAGGCCTTGAGGAAGACCTCCTGGGCCGCATCTAGAGCCTCTTCCCGATCTTGCAGCAGACGCTGGCAGAGCCGCACGAGGCGGTCCTGGTGACGCTCGACCAGAGTGCGAAAGGCCTCCTCGTCCCCTTCACCCGCCAGATCCAGCAGGGACCAATCGTCGACCGGCTCTTCCATTGACGTCTTCTCGGGCATCACCACACCCCATGAAACACCTGGGGATACCCCTACTTGCGGCCCGTTCGAGGGGTCTGAGAATCGAGGCTAGCTCGAGTCCTGGCGGTGTTGATACTTGCGCAGATGTTCCTGCACCAGGCGATGGACACCCAGCCGCTGGAGCTCCGAGCTGAGAACGAGGATCTGATTGGGGCTCAAGGGATGGTCCTTGTAGATGATCTGCAGAACCTTCTTCAGGACTTTGTCGAGCTCGGGGTCGAACCCGGCCAGGGGCTCGGCAGTTGGATCAGCCACGACTCTCCGCCGACTCGTGCATCGTCTCTGGGTCGTACTCATAGAGGATGGAGCGGATGGTCTTCTCCGGTGCCACTGCCACTCCCTCCTCCCACGACCACATATCGATGGTCTCCCACGGGCAGTACCGGGCGCAGAGCTGGCAGCCGATACAACGCTCTAGATCCACCTCGACCAGCTTCATGAAATCGGGATGCTCGGGACCCGGGACAATCTCGATGCAGTCCACCGGGCAGAACGAGATACAGGCCTCGCATCCGGTACAGCCGGTCTGGTCGATCACCGCGGTCTGCTTCGGTGGCTTGGGCCGCGGTGGTTTGTCCACCTCGATCTTGTACCGATACGGAAATTCGTCGCTCATCGATCTCACCCGTGAAGAGTTGCCGGACTCTACCAGATGCCGGGCGCACCGTCCCATGCATCGACGACGTGGCAGAATTGACGACATGCTGCTCGACAGGGTGGAGCGCTTCATCCGCGATCCTGGATCCGATCACTTCGACGAGCTCGCACGCGAGGCATTTCGCTTCCAGTACGACCGTCTGGGGCCCTACCGCCGTCTCTGCCAGAGAGCGGGCGTGAGCCCGGCAGAGATCGAGGACTGGCACCAGATTCCGGCGGTGCCGGCGTTGGCCTTCAAGACCGTCGATCTGTCGGTCGGCGACGGCGAGATCTTTCGCAGTAGTGGAACTACAACCGAACGGACAAGTCTTCACAGACACGCCTTCCCCCAACTCTACCGGGCCTCCATTGACGCCAGTTTTCCAGACTGTGTGCTGGGGAGTCAGGAGTCTCGACCCATGTTGTCACTGATACCCGACAGGGCCCAGGCACCGGAGTCGAGCCTCTCCTTCATGATCGATCACATCCTGGCTCGCTGGGCCTCGGCGGGTTCTCTCACAGCCTTCGGACCGCGAGGCGTCGACCCCCGACCGGCGAGATCCTTTCTCGGTGCCCGTCAGAGGTCTGCTCAACCTGTCGTCATCCTGTCGACGGCCTTCGCCCTCGTAGATCTACTCGAAGCCCTGGAACGCTACGATTTGCGGTTTCGGTTGCCGAGTGGCAGCGTGGTTTTCGAGACCGGCGGTTACAAGGGTCGACAGCGGCAGGTGCCTCCCGAGGAGGTGGTCGCCCGCCTCGACGAGCGACTCGACATTCCGGCGAGCGCCGTTGTCCGCGAATACGGCATGACCGAGTTGACGAGTCAGATGTACACCCGGACGAGAGCCGGTGGCGATCCCTTCGTCTTCGTTCCACCACCCTGGATGCGGGTCAGAATCCTGGATCCCGCGACCCTCGAGGAGGCGGAGTCTGGTGTCACCGGTCTGATCTCGGTATTCGACCTGGCCAACCTGAGCTCGGTGGTACACCTGCTGACCGAGGACCTGGGGGTCGCCGAGGGTGGCGGCTTCAGGCTTCGCGGCCGGGCTGCCGGAGCCGAGCTCCGTGGCTGCTCGTTGACGGTCGAAGAGTTGACACAGCCGTGACCCACGACGCGGCGATACCACCCGGACTGGAACCGGCCACCTCCGCCATCGAGCTGCGGGGCATCTACTACACGGCCGCCCGGTGGACCCCTGAAGACCTGGGGTCCCTGGCGAATCATCTTGCAGGGGCAGGCAGCGCGGCTCTCACGAGCCTTTCGGACGAGGATCTCCTGGAGACCTGGAACCGGACAATCGATGCCTTCCTGGATCCGGGATCGGTCGAGCGTCGCGAGCTCGACCCCGCTCTCACGCGTCTGTGCCGGCTCTCCCTCGAAGGCCTGACGGCAGGTCTCCAGGCCGTCCTCGGTGGAGTCTCTGCACCTGCTGCGTCCGAGCTGCAGCGCCAGATCTGGCGGCTTCCAGATCGCCGAACGCCCACCGCGCCGGTGCTGGTCATCCTGGCCTCGAACCTGCCGGGCCTGGCAGTGCAGCCGTTGCTTCCGGCCCTGCTCCTGCGACGACCGGTGATCGTGAAATCCCCCAGCTCGGAGCCCCTCTTCGCACCCGCTCTCGTGAGAGCGCTGCGCACAAGGCTTCCCCGGCTCGAATCGGCCCTGGCGGCCATCACCTGGCAAGGTGGCGATCCATCGTTGGAAGCTCCTCTGCTGCGGGCGGCCGAACGGATTCTCGCCTACGGCGACACCGAGGCTCTCGAGGATCTGCAGGCTCGAGCGGTCGGTGAACTCGTCCCCTACGGGCCCAAGACCAGTCTGGCCATCGTCTCGGGCTCGGTCGACCCGGTATCGCAGGCCCCAGGTCTGGCCCGGGATATTGCCCTATTCGACCAGCGGGGTTGTCTCTCGGTGCAGGCGATCTTCACCGATGGAGAGGCTCCGGCGCTGGCCGACCGGCTGGCGGAGGAGCTGTGCTCTCTCGAGCGGCTCTGGCCCGCCGGTCCCCTGGACCCGGTGGCCATCGCCGGGGTGCAGCAGATTCGTAGTGAGGCCACCTTGCGGGGTCTCCATCAGCCAGTCTCTTCCCTGTCTGCCGGGACGGTGGTGGTCGAACCCGAGAGTCGCTTTCTCCCCGGTCCGGGCCTGCGGACGGTGCGCATCCACCCGGTGTCGGATCTGCAGACCCTGCCCGAGACGCTCCGCGAATGGGCCGGACAGCTCCAGGGAGCAGCACTGGCTGGGGACGCGGCCTGGCGACTACGGCCGCAACTCGAAGAGCTGGGCTTGTCTCGCTTCGCCGCGCCCGGCGATCTTCAGAAACCCGACGCGCTCTGGCACAACGGCGGCGTCCACCCCTTCACAGCCCTGACCGGCCAGCGACTCGAGGAGACTAGGAGCTCGGATTGACCAGCAGGTTGTTGATGGCCAACTCGGGCACTCGCCAGCCGGCTCCTTCGATGCGTCCGATCTCCTCGCCCTCGAGGTAGATGACGCCGGTGGGAACCGCGTGGATATCGACCCGCGAAGCCTCGGGATCGCTGGTGATGCCCCGCGGCAGGCCGTAGAAATCGAAGCTGATCTTCGTTCCCTCCAGCTGTTCGGCGACCTTCATGATGCGCGGCACCATCTGTTTGCAGGCGCCGCACCAGGAGCCGAAGTAGATCTTCACCTGCACCTCATCGCTCTGCTCACGGAGCTTGCTGACGATGGGATCCGAAGGGGTGTAGGTATCGGCGGTCCGACGGTACTCGGGGCTGTGCTCGGCGAGGCCGGCGATATCCTGAGAACCCAGCAGCGGCGGCTTTTCGCGCAGCTCACCCTGCTGACCTTCGACGCTGAACTGGATGCCGGTTCGATCGGCGGTTACCCGAAACGGGCCTTGACTCTTCAAGGTGGAATTCGGCAGCAGCTCCACCGTACCGTCACCTCGCCGATTCACCTTCATCAGGTCGACGGTCTGTACCTGCGCGTCCCGCACCTTGACCATCACCGGCGCCGGCAGCCCCGCTGAGAGGATGAGAAAGGAACCAGCCGACTTGGACTGGAAGACCTCGGCATCGGCCAGCGCCTGGCCGTCCAGCTTGGCCATATACCCCACCGGTTCGAAATCCGAAATGGCGAAGGAGGCCTGCGCCCAACCCGCGGCGGCGAGACCCAGAACGGCCGCTATCAAAACGGCCAGTGCAGTGAGAGATCTTGCTTCGATTCGCTTCATGATCAGTCCCTCGGTCAAATTCGCCGGCCTAGGTTGCCTCAAAATCCCTCCGGTGGCAATCCCGAGTAGGTCGTCGAGACCTCGCCATCCAGAACCTCGAAGGAGCGAGGTAGCCGCCGATAGAGCGGCCGCAGCAGGGTTTCGGGTGCCTCGCGCACCTCGAACGCCGGTGCCTGCGTCCAGGCAAAAGTGCCGATCGTCTCCTCGGAAGCGGCGGTCACGATCCACAGACCACGGTCACCCGCATCGAGGGCCGCTGCATTCAGACGGGGCACGGCCTCGAGAAATCCGGGCTCCTCCAGACCGGTCAGAACGACCCAGTGGCGCCCCGAGCCCAACTCGGCGATCAGGGTGTCGAGGCAGATCCGGGCCGGATCGTCCTTGGCCCCGGCGCAAAGTTCGGCGACGGCGACTCCCGGCTTCAATCGGGTGGCCAGGTCATCCAGCGGCAGGTCTGGGGCCATCACGGTCAGCACGACGCTGGCAGCGGTGAGGATGACGATCAGCGCCACCCGAAGGGTGGGCCGGCGCTTCTCTTTCTGGGACCGACCCAGCAGGGCCAGAAGAAAGGGCACTCCCAGCAGTAGTAGATCCTGCCAAAAGGCCTGAGCCGGGGTGCGCGCAACGAGATTGCCGAAGCAACCGCAGCTCTCGGCTTCGGTGATGATTCCCTGCTCGAAACGCCAATACGAGCGCCCGGTGAGGAAGAGGAAGAAGATCACCAGAGCGGCGGTGGGAATCATCACCCACCAACGGCGCAACCCGAGGACCAGGGCCGTCCCCAACCCGACTTCGAGAGCGATGGCCGTCATGGCCACCAGACGGGCCCAGCCGAAGAAGTCGAGGCCCTCGAATCGAATCTGCTCGACGAAAGCCTCGGGATGGATGGCCTTGCTCCAAGCTGCTACCAGAAAGACCAGCCCGAGCAGCACGCCCGCCAGGGAACCGACTACAGGTTTCCACGACGAGGAGCGCTCGAGGAGAGAGGGATCGTAGGTCATGCTGTCCACCCATTCTAATCATGCAAGCTCGATGCCGTGTAGGAGCCTTTTCACGGCTTGATCTTCCACTTGAGATGCTGTCGGAGCTCGTCGGCCGTGGGACTGTCCACCTCGTTCAGGAACTGCTCCAGGGGCCCGGCGAAGAGGAGCTCGCCCCCATGGACCCCACCGCCTGGGCCGAGATCGATGACCCAGTCGGCTCTGGCGATGAGATCCAGACTGTGTTCCACCACCACGACGCCGTCTCCTGCCCGCACCAGGCGACGCAGGGTTTGGTACAACAGATCGATGTCGGACATATGGAGACCTGTCGTCGGCTCGTCGAAGAGGAAGAGCCGCGGCTTGGTCGCTGGTGGACGATCCAGGAAGCTCGCCAGTTTGAGTCTCTGCGCCTCGCCACCGGACAGAGTGGATGTCGGTTGACCGAGACGCAGATACCCCAATCCGCAGTCCGCCAGCGCCTGCAGACGCCGGCAGAGGCGCTTGTGCTCGCCAAAATGGCGCAGGGCGCGATCGACCGTCAATTCCAGAGTCTCGGCGATGTTCAAGCCCTTGTAGACCACCGCCAGCACCCGCGACTGGAACCGATGCCCCTGGCAGGAGTCACAGGTTACCGTCACAGGAGACATGAACTGCATGTCGACCTCCTGGATCCCGGTGCCCTTGCAGGCTGGACAGCGACCGGCGTCCAAGTTGAAAGAGAAATGGCCCGCCTTGACCCCTCGTCTCCGAGCACCGACCGTGCCGGCAAAGATCTTGCGAACATCGTCGTAGGCCTTGACGTAGGTCACCGGGTTCGAGCGGGTGGACCGGCCGAGCGGCTGCTGGTCGACCAGAATCACGTCCGAGAGCTGCTCCAGACCTGCCAGCTGATCACACTCCCCTGGATCCACATCCACCACGCCGCGGCTGCGCTGATGATTCGCCCACAGCACGTTCTCGACCAGGGTCGATTTGCCGGAGCCCGAGACACCGGTGACGGCGACCAGGGAACCCAGAGCGATCTCCACATCGATGGACTGGAGATTGTGGGAGCGCGCCCCGCGCACCGCGATCCGGGGCTTGCCCGCGATCTCCTCGACCAGGCTCTCCTTTCCTGCCTCGCGGCGGAAACGAGCCATGTGCTCTCTCGCCGGAGTCAGGGGTCGCTCGCGCAGATAGGCACCGGTCAGGGATTCCTCCGTCGCCATCACCTCGTCCAGCGTTCCCTCGGCAATCACCCGACCGCCCCCTTCTCCGGCTCGCGGTCCGAGATCGATGAGGTGGTCGGCGCCCTGGATGAGGGTGCGGTCGTGCTCGACCACCAGCACGGTGTTGCCGCGGCCCGCCAGATCGCCCAGCAGATCCAACAGGCGCTCGCTGTCTTTAGGGTGCAGGCCGATGGTCGGCTCATCCAGGACGTACAGGGTGCTGGTCAGCCCCGAACCGAGGGCAGCCGACAGATTGATTCGTTGTGATTCGCCCCCAGACAGGGTTCGTGCCTGGCGGTCGAGGGTCAGGTAGTCGAGTCCCACCCGGTGCAAGAACTCCACCCTCTCCATCAGCTCATCCAGCAGGTGTCCGGCAACTTCCAGTTGACGCTCGCTCCAGCGCTGTCGACGCAGCCACCAGCGCAGCTCTTCAATGCTCCATTGCGCCAGCTCGGGGAGGGTGTGGCCGGCGACCCTGACCGCCAGCGCGTCTGGCTGCAGCCTGGCTCCACCGCAGTCGGGGCAGGGGTCGTACGCCCGGTACCGCGCCAGCAGGACTCGCACATGCACCTTGTAGGAGCGGCGCTCCAACCAGGCGAAGAAGTCCTCGAGATTGGTGAAGTCGCCCTCGCCGCTCCAGACGAAGCTCCGATCCTCTTCGTCGAGGTCCTGCCAGGCCACATCCAGAGGGATTCCCCGCTGACCACAGGCCGACAAGAGCTTGTCGTAGAGGTCTTCGTAGGCCGGCGTGTTCCAGGGTGCGATGGGCCTCTCCTCCAGGGACCAGAGGGGATCGGGAACCACGCGCTCTCGGTCGATGCCGATGACCCGCCCGAAACCCTGACATTTCGGACAGGCACCCAGCGGCGAGTTGAAGGAGAACAGGGCCGGCACCGGTCGTTGAAGAAGGCGGCCACAGACCGCGCAACCCAGCCCGGAGCTGTAGTAGCGCACACCCTCGGGCCCATGGGCCTGCAACTGGTCGTGACGTAGGTCGAACCCCTCTTCGAGCGAGCCGGCCAGCTGGGCGGTCGGACCTGCCGCCTTGAAACGACCGACGATCAGGGGTAGAGGGTCCATCACCATCTTCCACGGGTCGCTGGAGCGCATGCGGACGACCTCATCGCCTTCGAGCCGCCGGCCGAATCCCTGACGGATCAGCTCCCGCAGGGCCAGATTGGCCCCCTTCTTGGGCCGCGGCAGACTGGCGATGAGTAGGAATCGGTCACCGACGATTCCACCGGCAAGCTCCGCTGCCGCCTCGTCAGGCGTGTAGGAGCGCGCCGGGGCGTGCCCCTCGGGACAATGGACCTCTCCCAGATGTGTATAGAGGAGACGCAGTACATCGTAGACCTCGGTGATGGTCCCCACCGTCGAACGGGCGTTGCGTACCGAGTTGCGGGCCTCGAGGGCAACCGATGGCAAGACGTGCAGGATCTCGTCCACCGGCGGCCGTTCCATCTGGTCCAGAAACTGGCGGGCATAGGTGGACATGGACTCGACAAACCGCCTCTGCCCCTCGGCGTAGATCGTGTCGAAAGCCAGGGAGGACTTCCCCGCTCCAGAGGGACCCGTGACCACGGTCACCTTGCCGTGGGGTACACGACAGTCGATGCCCCGCAAGTTGTGGGTGCGCGCTCCCCGAATCTCGATGGCGGTGCGTTTCGACATGATGACTGGCCAAGAGCTGGTCTGCCGCTCGAATGGCCGGCAGGCGAATCATCGAGTCTATCGTGGCGCTCGATCAGTTCGGGGGAGAATCTGTCTTCGCCGATTTGTCCCGCTTGAAGATCTTCTTCAGCCAGCGAATCGGCCCCTTGGACTTCTCTCCTCGAGCCTCGCCCGGGGGCCAGCTGGCTTCGTAGACACCACCACCATGCAGACTGCAGATCTGCCTCGGCACCGTGCCATCGATGAAGACCTCGGTCAGGAACTGGTCGCATTCGTCGGTGGCCAACTGGCCAGTGGTCGGATCGATCACGGCGGTGGAGACTCCTGCCGGCTGTCCGAAGACGGCATAGCCTCCTGCCGGTCTGACCTTCCAGGTGAAGTTCGCCCAGATCGGCAGCGCTGCTCGAGCGCCGGAGAGTCGGGTGGAGGCGTTATCGTCGTAACCCACCCAGACCAGGGAGACCCGCTCGGGGGAATAGCCGGCGAACCAGCTGTCCCGTCGATCGTTGGTGGTACCGGTCTTGCCAGCCAGCGGATCGTGGAGGCCCTGCGACCGGACACTGGCCGCCGTGCCACGATCCAGAACCCCTTGCAGCAATGACGTGACCAGGAATGTGGTCTGCGGCGACAGTACCCTGCGAGGCTCGGCCAGTCGACGACCTTCCAGCACCTCACCGGCGGGATCGAGGACTCCTCGCAGCCCGTGGGCCTCACGCTTCAGCCCCTCGCTGGCCAGAACCGAATAGACCGTGGCCAGCTCGAGAGGCGTGACCTCGAAAGCGCCCAGGGCCAGAGCGGGAAACGCCTGCAGACGGCTCTCGACACCCATCGCCCTAGCCTGCTCGACCACCCTCTCCAGACCGACCTCGAGAGCGATGCGAGCGGTGGGCACGTTGAGACTCCTCTCCAGCGCCGTGCGCACGCTGACCCAGCCGCGGAACTCCGAGTCGGAGTTCTCGGGGCGCCAGACCTGGCCGGCCAGGGTGACCTCCAGGGGGGCGTCCTCCACCATGGAAGACGGCACGGCCCGATAGTCCTCGAAGGCCGTCGCGTAGACCACCGGCTTGAAGGCGCTGCCAGCCTGCCGCCGGGCCAGGCTGACCCGATCGAATTGGCTCTCGCGATAGTCACGTCCACCGACGTAGGCGCGGATAGCTCCGGATCGGGGGTCGATGGAGATCAGTGCGGCCTGTAGGGGACCGTCGCCGCCAGCATCCTTCTCCCACCCTTCGGTCAGCAGCTTCAACCCCCAGCCGACCGCGGCCTCGGCCGAGGCCTGGTCCCTTCGGTTGACGGTGGACAGGAGCGAGTACCCGGCGTCCGCCAGCCCCGGAACACCGTAACGGGCCGCAGCTTCGGTCGCCATGCGATCACCAAAGTATGGAGCCCGGTCGACGGTGACAGGCTGCGGTGAGACACAGAGTGGCCGACTCTGGGCCTGCTGCCCCAGCTCCACATCGAGCCAACCCAGCTTGACCATCCTCCCGAGCACCCAGTCACGTCTCTGGCGGGACTGCTCCGGTCGGCTCACCGGCGAGAAGCCGCCAGGCGAGCTGATCATCCCGGCCAGCACCGCCGACTCGCAGAGTGACAGGTGATCCGCCTGCTTGCCAAAGTAGGCCCAGGCGGCGGCACCGACCCCCATCAGGTTCACTCCGCTGTCGGTCCCCCAATAGATCTCGTTGAGATAGGCGCTGAGGATCTCCTCTTTGTCGTACTTCCAGTCGATGAGCAGTGCCAGAAAGGCCTCGCGAATCTTGCGGACCAATGTCCGCTCGTGGCTCAGGAACAGATTCTTTGCCAGTTGCTGGGTCAGAGTGCTACCGCCCTGGCGGAACGCACCTCCCCGCAGGTTGACCCAGGCGGCGCGGGCGATGCCCCGCAGCGACAACCCGGGGTGCTGAAAGAACCGGTCGTCCTCAGCCGCCAGGACCGCCTGGATGAGATCCCGCGGCAGATCCTGAAGAGCCACGGGTCGTCGCTCCTGTCGATCCGGTCCGTAGTAGGAGAACAGTAGCGGCGGTTCCAGGGAGAGCCGGCTGATCTCCTCGCCACGCCAGGCCAGACCCGAGACCCGCTGACCCGACCAGACGACCTGTGCCATGCCCCCCGAATTCGAGCCCCAGGGAGTCGGAAAGCGCCGCAGATGGACATGCAGGGCGCCGCTCCCCAGCCAGTACTGACCGCGGCCGGGGCGACGCTCGCCGACCCGTCGGTAACCCATCGATTCGAGCTCTTCGACCAGACGCTGAGAGCTGTTGGAACGCCCCACCTCCAACATCACCGGCTCGCCGTAAAGCCGAGACGGCTGTTTGACCGGCCGGACGGCAAACTGATCCGTGGTCTGCCAGAAGGGCAACAGCAGCCACGCCAGCGCCGCCACAGCGAGAATCCCGCCGATCAGCAGTGCTCGCGGCAGCCAACGGCCTCGAACCCTCTTCCTACTCTTCTTGCGATTCTTCCTCATCGAAGAAAATCCTTTTGTTGATGCTACTTTAGTGCAAGTCGCGAGCCAAATCCCGAGAACGCCGTGCTATTCTCCCGGCCCCATGATCTCGGTGTCGAACCTGGCCAAGTCCTTTGGCGCTCAACTGCTGTTCGAAGGCGTGGCCTTCCAGCTCAATCCGGGGCGACGCTATGGCCTGGTGGGTGCCAACGGCTCGGGCAAATCGACCCTGATGAGGATCCTGGCGGGGGAAGAGATACCCAGTGACGGCACCGTCTCGATCCCCAAGCGACTGCAACTGGGAATCCTGCGGCAGGACCACTTCGCCTATGAGGACCAGGCCATTCTGGATGTGGTCCTGATGGGGAACGACGAGCTCTGGCAGGCGATGTCGGAAAAGGAGGCCATTCTGGCTCGGGCGGACGAGGCCTTCGACGCCGACCGCTACTCCGAGTTGGAGGACATCATCCTGCATCACAACGGTTACGCTGTCGAAGCCCAGGCCGCCGAGATCCTGGAGGGGCTGGGAATCCCGGAGGAGGTCCATCGACAACCGCTGTCCAGTCTTTCCGGCGGCTTCAAGCTGCGGGTGCTGCTGGCCCAGACGTTGGCCGCCAACCCTGGCGCTCTGCTACTCGACGAGCCCACCAATCATCTGGACATCCTGTCGATCCGTTGGCTCGAGAAGTTCCTGCAGGAGTTTCCGGGTATCGTGGTCATCATCTCCCACGATCATCGGTTCCTCGACAACGTCTGCACGGATATCCTGGACGTGGACTACGACACTGTCATCCTCTATCCAGGCAACTACACGAGTTTCGAGGAGGCCAAGCAGGCGAACCGGGAGCGGATGGAAAAGGAGTCGGTCAAGCGAGAGAAGGAGATTGCCCATCACAAGGCCTTCGTCGATCGCTTTCGCGCCAAGGCCACCAAGGCTCGTCAGGC
>CAJHZZ010000002.1_pt1 | contig 83325 bp, 56 predicted proteins | sample 9199071 | NCBI WGS metagenome assembly CAJHZZ01 (sample SAMEA7708275, study PRJEB35096) | sediment metagenome | biome: marine neritic benthic zone biome [ENVO:01000025]; feature: sediment [ENVO:00002007]; material: shallow marine sediment [ENVO:03000034] sea grass bed [ENVO_01000059] ...
CTCGAGGCCTATCTGATCCGTCAGCGAGCCGCCGATGCCGGTCGCTTGCCGGCACTCGAGGAAGCCACGAAGACGGTAATGGACTAGAGGGGGGATCCCGTGACGATGAGACAGACGACTGCGATAGCCCTGATGTGTGCCCTGGGACTGGGCCCGGAGATGACGATGGCGGAAGAACGACCCGATTACCAGAACCCCGAGATCGCGGTCGAGCGACGTGTGGCCGATCTTCTGGGCCGCATGACCCTCGAGGAGAAGGTGGCCCAACTGCTCAGTCTCTGGGAAGACAAGGCGGCAATTCTCGATGACGAGGGAGCTCTCGATCCCGAAAAGGTGGCCGCGGAGCTACCGCACGGCATCGGGCACTTCACCCGACCCTCGGATCGCCGCGAGGTCGGCTCGCAGGGTGATGTGACCAGCCGCACCCCGAGCGAGACGGTCGAGTTGGTCAATGACGTCCAGAGGTATCTGGTAGAAAAGACCCGCCTGGGAATCCCTGCCTTCATGCACGAGGAGGGACTGCACGGGTTTGCCGCTTTGTACGGGACCCACTTTCCGCAGGCGATCGCCCTGGCCAGCACCTGGGATCCGGAGATTGTCGAGAAGGTCTATACGGTCGTCGCTCGGGAGATTCGTGTGCGAGGTGCCCATCTGGTGCTGACTCCGGTCGTCGACGTGGCGCGTGAGCCACGCTGGGGCAGAATCGAGGAGACCTATGGTGAGGATCCCCATCTGGTCTCCGAGATGGGGCTGGCTTCGGTGCGTGGGTTCCAGGGCGAGAGTCTGCCGCTGGCCGAGGGGCGTGTCTTCGCCACCCTCAAACACATGACCGGTCACGGGCAGCCCGAGAGCGGCACCAATGTGGGTCCGGCCAACATCTCGGAGCGCATCCTGCGCGAGATCTTCTTTCCGCCGTTCGAGCGCGCGGTCAAGGAGGCTGGTGCCCAGTCGGTGATGGCTTCCTACAACGAGATCGATGGCATACCTTCGCATGTCAACGAGTGGCTGCTGGGGGAGGTTCTGCGGGGCGAGTGGGGATTCGAAGGCATGGTGGTGGCCGACTATTACGCGATCGCCGAGCTCGTGGGGCGGCACCACGTGGCCGAGTCGCTCGAAGATGCGGCCATCCAGGCTCTGACGGCGGGTGTCGACGTGGAGTTCCCGAATCGAAATGCCTATGCGCACCTGGTCGATGAGGTGCGGCAGGGTCGGGTGGACGAGGGGCTCATCGATCAGGCCGTGGCTCGGGGCTTGCGCCTCAAGTTCCTGGCGGGTCTCTTCGAGGAACCCTATGCTGACGCCGAAGAGGCCGAGGCTCTGACGGGTAACGCCGAAGCTCGCCAACTTGCGCTCTCCGCCGCGGAACGGGCGATCACGCTGCTGAAGAACGAAGGGGGCCTACTGCCGCTCGATGAAGGCGCCCTCGAGCGGATCGCGGTGATCGGTCCGAATGCCGAGGAGGCCTACCTGGGTGGTTATAGCGATGAGCCGCGGCAGACCGTCAGTCTGCTGGAGGGCGTGCAGACATTCGTAGGGGATGCCGTTGAGATCATTTTTGCTCCGGGTGTCGTCGTGACCGAGGAACACAACTGGTATGCAGACGAGGTGGTTCTCGGTGATGAAGAGTCCAATCGCAGGCTGATCACCGAAGCGGTGGAGTTGGCGGCTGGTGCCGATGTGGTGATTCTGGCGATCGGTGGCAACGAAATGACCAGCCGCGAAGCCTGGGCCGAAGCCCATCTCGGGGACCGCACCTCTCTGGATCTGGTCGGCCAGCAGGAGGATCTCGCGAGAGCGATTCTCGAGACCGGGACTCCCACCGTGGTGGTGCTCGTGCATGGCCGACCGCTGTCGGTCAACTACCTGGCCGAGTCTGCACCCGCTATCCTGGAAACGTGGTATCTCGGGCAGGAGGCCGGAACGGCGATCGCCAGAGCGCTCTTCGGTGAGGTCAATCCCGGCGGCAAGCTACCGGTGACCGTCCCGCGCTCCGTCGGTCAGCTGCCCAGCGTCTACAACAAGAAGCCGACCGCTCATCGGGGGTACCTGTTCGACACGACCGAGCCGCTGTGGCCCTTCGGTTACGGGTTGTCGTACACCACTTTCGAGATCGAAGACCCCAGACTGGATCGCCCGGAAATGGGCGTGGGTGAGACCGCTACGTTGAGCGTCGACGTGAAGAACAGTGGTGAAATGAGCGGCGACGAAGTTGTCCAGCTCTACATCCGCGACCTGGTGAGCTCGGTGACCCGCCCGATCAAGGAGCTCAAGGGATTCCGGCGGGTGCACCTGGAAGCAGGAGAGCGTCAGACGGTGCAGTTCCCCGTGGGGACCGAACAGCTGCAGTTCTACGATCGTCGAATGGAGCGAGTCGTCGAGTCGGGAGAGTTCGAATTGATGGTCGGCTCGAGCTCGCAGGACCTGAAGACCGTCACCCTGACCGTGACTGCGGACTGAGATTCGCTCGCTCGGAGGTCCGTCATGGGTTATCTGCTGGGTATCGACACCTCGACCACTGCGACCAAGGCTCTGCTCGTCGACAGCCACGGCGAGGTTGTTGCGGTGGGATCGTCGGAGTATCCGCTCTCCACACCCCGGCCTCTCTGGGCTGAGCAGGACCCGGAGCTCTGGTGGGTGGCGACGCGAGCCAGCATCTCGAAGGTTCTGACGAGCTCTGGCGTCGAGCCGGAGTCGATCACCGGCGTGGGACTGACGGGCCAGATGCACGGTCTGGTGCTGCTGGATGACCACGGCGAGGTTCTGCGCCCCGCGATCCTGTGGAACGATCAACGATCGGCGCAACAGTGTGTGGAGATGCGCGAGACCCTGGGTCTGACACGTTTGGTCCAGATTACCGGCAATGACGCGTTCCCGGGCTTCACGGCCCCCAAGCTGCTCTGGGTCCGCGAGCATGAGCCGGAGGTCTACTCCCGGATCGAGCAGGTTCTGCTGCCCAAGGACTACGTTCGGTTTCTGCTAACCGGTGAATACGCTACGGATAGGGCCGGTGCGGGAGGGACCCTGATGTTGGATCTGGAGTCCAGGGATTGGTCTGCTGAGCTTCTGAACGCCTTCGACATTCCGACTGCCTGGCTACCACGAACTCACGAGGGGATCGAAGAGACAGGCCGCGTCAGCCGCGAGGCCGCAGAGCGAACCGGGCTTGTCGCCGGCACACCGGTCTTCGGTGGTGGCGGCGATCAGGCGGCCCAGGCGGTGGGGGTGGGAGCGGTAGAGCCGGGAATCGTAGCGCTCACTCTCGGGACCTCAGGAGTCGTGTTTGCGAGCACCGACCGCCCGCTGATCGAAGCCGAGGGTTGTTTGCATGCCTTCCCCCACGCTGTGCCGGATATGTGGCATGTCATGGGCGTCATGCTGTCCGCAGCCGGAAGCCTCCGCTGGTACCGGGATGTGGTGGCACCAGAGATGGATTTCGATTCGCTGCTGACGGGAGTCGAGGAGATCGAGCCTGGCAGCGAGGGGTTGGTCTTCCTACCCTATCTTTCCGGCGAGCGGACCCCACATGGCGATCCTGACATCCGCGGTGCCTTCTCGGGTCTGACTCTCAAACATAGACGGAGCCACATGACCCGATCGGTTCTGGAAGGCGTCGCCTTCGGACTCCGCGACAACTTCGGACTGATGGAGAAGGTCGGTCTGGATTCGATCGAGCAGGTTCGGGTCTCCGGTGGGGGTGTCAAGAGCGCCCTCTGGCGGCAGATTCTCGCCGATGTTTGTGGGGTCGAGCTGGTCACCGTCCAGGCAACGGAGGGGGCAGCGTTCGGGGCTGCGCTGTTGGCCGGGGTGGGCAGCGGGATCTGGACGTCTGCGGGAGAGGCCTGTACGGCTACCGTCGAGCTCGGCGAGTCGACCCGACCCCAACCGCAAGTCCGAGAGGTCTACGAATCGATCTACGAGCGATTCCGGGCGCACTATCCCGCCCTGGCGCCCCTCTTTCGAAGCTAGCCGCGACCGTTCACGACTCGGAGCTACCGACCCTTCGCGGCCTCGGTTTCGGCTGTCGGGGGTGACAGCTCGATGGAGGTCGACACATAGGAGGTCTCCTGGCTGACCTCGTCCCGCACGGCTACGGCCAGGATCCATTGTCCCTCACCGAGTTGGAGACTCAACACCAGATCGATCAGCGGGTCGTTCTCTTCTACGGGCTCGGGGATCTCGTATCGGGTGCGGGTGCGGTGGATCTTGCTCTTCTTGGGGTTCTTGGCAGCCACCTCGACGGAGATTCCCGCCCGTGATCCCACCTCTTGCGGCATAAAGGTGAGCCTCTCGGCCGGCACGAGGATATGCAGCGGGATGGCGACGGTCTTCTCGTCGACGCGCTGCATGTTCCCTGCACCGAGCCGAGCCTCCAGCGGGTTCTCGGACAGACCCAGGTACAGGGAGGTGGACAGCCGATCGTCCAATCGCTCCTGCGGCCCCTTGTCGCGGTATCCACGTCGATGGCGGACCTTGAGCTTGTCGCGGCCCTTGATGCGCACCTTGATCTTGTGATCACCCCGGTCGCCACCGTGAGGTGGCGTGTAGGCCAGTGAGTAGTAGGTGGTCATCTCTTGCCCGATACGCATGAAGTCCTCGGTGAAATCGTTGGTATTGAAGACCGCCTTGCCACCGGTCTCGGTGGCCACGAAGCTCATCCCACTTCGATCGCTTTCGCGCATGAGGCCACTGATCAGGGTGGTGCCGGTGCGGAAGGATGCGCCCCGCGCTTCGGCGGTGGACAGATAATCCTGGCGTAGACCCGTCGGTTGCATGGCGTAGAAGGTCACCCGGTTGGCGTTGGCGCTGCGGGTCATGGCAAGAAAAGCCGTGTTCATCGAAGTCGGCAGGCGATACTGGAAGACCTCCGGTCGCCCGGGGCAAAACTCCTCCACCACGCGCCGGACATCCGGCCCAGGGGTCATCTCCAGGGCGTCCGAGACATAGATGAGGGTCTTGACACCCGGCACGCCACCGAGAAACGAAGAGACGTTGTTGAGGTTCTCGAGCGAGAGCCGGATCCGATTGGCCGCCATCTGGGCGTACATTTCGACGTCGACCCTGGCGGTGGCTATGTACATGTCGCACGGGTCTGTCATGACGCCGGCATTCTTGGTCTCTTCCCATCCCATCACGAGCCGATCGACCGTGAGTTTCTTCTCTTGCTCCGTCAGCGTTCCGGAGGTGCCACTCCTCGCGATGCGCCCCAACGCCTGCTCGAGCTCGATGCGATCGGAACCGAAATTGGCCTCCGCGTAGAGATCCTGACCCTGGGTGAGGATCAGGACGTTCTCCGGGTTGACCACGCCAGAGTCGAGGAAGCCGCGCAGGTCCTGGATCAACCTCTTACGGCTCAACGCGGATAGGTGGATCTCGTCGAAATAGATGACCAGATAGGCTGGCGAGTAGTTTGGATTCGCCTTGGGTGGCTCCAGGGTGAACGGAGGGGGGATCTTCTCCTCTTGGGGAGGGCTTTCGACGATCGCTCTTAGTCTGTCTGCGCCGATCTCCGAAAAGTAGGTGATCTCCACCGGCTTGCCGTCCTCCAGAACCTCGAAATCGTCGATAGTCAGGCCCAGGATCGGATTGCCTTTCGAGTCGGTGACCCAAGCCTCGACGTTGACCAGCTGCACGTCGACGATCTCGCCGAAGGTGGCGTCGGCTACGTCCTGCTGGGCGCCGGCTGGAACCATGAGAACGCTCACTGCCAACACGATGGCTAGGGGAATGGCTCGGTGCAGAAATATTGGCATGCGAATCATCTCGCTCCTTGCGTGCAAAACGGATACCGGTCTGGGAGCTTTGCAGCGTCCCTGGAGTGTATGCTCTCCACCATGCAAGGTGAAGGCCCAAACGAGAAACGCACTGGACGGAGAACCGTTTTGAATCGATCCTGTGGACCCATTCTCTTCTTGGTGATCGCGATATTCGGGCCAGTAGCCTCGCAGGGAGAAAGCGGCGCCGGATCCCGTGTGGCGTCGGCTCCGTCGGACAGCTGGAAACTGGTCTGGGAGGACTCTTTCGACGGCCCTGATCTCGATTCGTCCAACTGGAACATCGTGGTCATGCCCAACCCCTACAACGATGAGCTCCAGTACTATCCCGATCGACCCGCCAACAGTAAGGACGCCAACGTTCGGGTGGAAGACGGAATCCTGACGATCGAGGCCCGTCGCGAGGATTTCGAGCACCGAAAGTACACTTCGGCGCGTCTCAACACCAAGGGTAAGCGGGAGTTCCTCTACGGCAGGTTCGAGGCCAGGATGAAGCTACCGGCAGAGGTCGGGATGTGGGCGGCTTTTTGGATGCTGGGGGGCAATATCGACGAAGTGGGGTGGCCGGCCTGCGGCGAGATCGACATCGTGGAGGGAAAAGGGCGACTGCCCAACTGGACCTCCGGAGCGCTGCATCGTGGGCCTGACCCGTCGGCCAACAAGATCACCTCGCAGGAGTATGAGCTGCCGTCCGGAGATTTTCACGAAGACTGGCACCTCTTCGCGGTCGAGTGGGAGCCCGAGCAGATTCGCTGGTATGTCGACGATGTGCTTTTTCAGACGGTCGACAAGCCCGAAGAGGTGGAGCCTGCCTACTGGCCTTTCGATCACGGTCATCCCTATTTCCTGCTCCTCAACCTGGCCGTCGGTGGCTGGTTCGACAAACCCCACCTGCCGCCTGACGACCTCGAGCCCCAGCACCTGCTGGTCGACTACGTCCGCGTCTACCGCCGCGACTCCTGAGATGGAGAGGAGTCCGGTCCTCAGTTCCCAATTCCCACTCCCCATATCTCACTTTCCATTCCCCCACTGCTCATTGCCCACTGCTCATTGCCCCACTCCCCAGTCCCCGCCTACTTCGGATGCCCGTCGGTCGGGGTGGATGGCGGGTCGAAGCGGGTGGAATCAGAGGTGGCGCGGGCTCTCAGGTTGTCCTGAGGCAGCCGACTTGTAGAGGGCCAACACTGTCTGCAGGATCTCACGGCTGCGGGCCAACGGTACGACCGGGACGACGCCATCGAGAACGCAGGCCTCCATGGTGGCGATCTCACAAGCGTAGGGGTCCGGAGCCGCGAACTGCAGCGTTTCGGCGTCGCCCTCCTGACCGCTGATCTGCACGGTGCTGACGGTCTCCTGGAATCCCGGTTTCCAGGGTTCGTCGATACTCAGCACCGACTCGGTGCCGATGACGGTGGCGCCCCAGTGTCGTGGGCTGCGGAAGCTGCAGGACAACTGTGCCGAGATTCCTCCAGAGAACTCGAGCAGACCAGCAAAACCCACGTCCACCCCGGTCTCGCCGCTCTGTTGCAGACCGAACACTCGGACCGGCGGGCCGGCCTCGGCCATGGTGATGGCGAAGCTCACCGGGTAGACCCCCACATCCCAGAGGCTGCCGCCGCCAAGCTGGGGCACCAGACGGGTATTGACGGCGCCAGCGGGCAGTGGAAAGCCGAAGGAACCTTGGATCATCAGGATGCGGCCGATGCCACCCGATCGGAGTCTCTCCTGGACCTGCAGAGTCTGCGGGTGATGGAGATACATGAAGGCTTCGAAGATGGTGACCCGGCTCGCCGCGGCTGCCGCCTCGACGCGATCCATTTCGTCGAGACTCAGCACCAGGGGCTTCTCGCACAGGACGTGCTTGCCTGCCGTTGCGGCCGCCACCGTCCAGTGGCAGTGCAGGGAGTTGGGTAGCGAGATGTAGACCACATCGATGTCGGGGTCGGCCAGCAGGTCCTGGTAGCTGCCGTACGCTCTGGGTATGCGGTGCTCTTCGGCATAGTCGCGGGCGACCGCAAGGTCTCGACTGGCCACCCCGATCAGCTCGCTACGCGACGCTCCGGCAAGCGGTCCCAGCAGGGATCGGTTGATCCGGGCGGTGGAGAGGATTCCCCAGCGGAGCGGCCTCGAGGACTCTTGGGTCTGGAGTGAGCTCATGGGTCTGGCGGGGTCGACGGATTGAATATACCCTTTCTGGCGACGGTCGACGGAATGATCCGATCCCGCGGGTGGGATCCTGGTCGATTTGAGATTCTCGAGGAGGAAGAAGGTGGAAACCAGAGTTCTGGGTAATTCGGAGTTTGCCATCTCCAGGATCGGTCTCGGTAGCTGGGCCATCGGTGGACCCTGGCAATTCGGCTGGGGGCCGCAGGACGACCAGGACTCGATCCGCGCCATCCACGCAGCTCTCGAGGCAGGCATCAACTGGATCGACACCGCGCCGGCCTACGGTCTGGGGCATTCGGAGAAGATCGTCGCCGAGGCCCTGCGGCAGACCGATCACCGACCCTATGTATTCACCAAGTGCGGCATCGTCTGGAACCAGAATGGCCGACCGAGTCAGACTCTGAGAAAAGACTCCATCATTCGCGAGGCCGAGGACAGCCTCAGGCGACTCGATGTGGAGACGATCGATCTCTACCAGGTTCACTGGCCGATTCCGGAGGAGGAGATCGAAGAGGGGTGCGCTGCGGTGGAGGAGCTGCGGCGAGCCGGTAAGATCCGCTACGCCGGGATCTCCAACTTCTCCGTCGAGCAGATGACGAGAGTAGAGGAGCTGCTGGAGATCACCTCGCTGCAGCCGCCCTACTCACTGGTCCAGCGACAGGTGGAGGAAGAGATTCTGCCGTTCTGTCTGGAGCGGGGCATCGGCGTCATCCACTACTCGCCGATGGGTTCGGGCCTGCTCACCGGCAAGATGAGCCGGGAGAGGATCGAGGCCCTGGCCAGTGACGACTGGCGCCGCAAGAACGAGCGATTCCAGGAGCCACAGTTGAGCGCCAGCCTTTCCATCGTCCGGGTCCTGGCCGAGATCGCCGAGCGGCACGGCTGCTCCATCGCCGAGGCCGCTATCGCCTGGACCCTGAACAATCCAGCGGTCACCGGTGCCATTGTCGGCATCCGGCGGCCGGATCAGGTCGCCGGGGTTGTCGGTGCGACGCAGGTAGAGCTGACCGAAGAAGATCTGGCGACACTCGAGGTGGTCTCAGTCCGGAGCTCCTGATCGACGCAGCGGGTCGGGTGCGGAGGGTACACGTGACGCCACGGATCGGCGTTGCGATGAGATCCGCGCCGGGTTGGACAGCCGGTCCCTGAATCAGGGCTGCTGCAAGATGGCCGTCAGACCCACGAGGGCTATCTGTGTATTGAGCACCAGGTGGACCGGAACCGGTTCGACGTAGGGGCGCAGACGCCCCTTGGCGACGAAACGATCGACAAAGTGTTGCCGATCGAAGACCTCGATCATCTTGGGGAGCACGCCACCCCCGAGGTAGACACCCCCGCGGGCACCCAGGGAGAGAACCAGATCGCCGGCAGCGGTACCCAGCCAGCCGGAAAACATCCTGACGGCCGTCGCCTGCCGGCTCTCGGGTCGGCTGGTTGCCGCGGCGACGATCTGGGCCGGCGACAGCGGCTCCGGATCCTCGCCCTCGATGGCGCTGAGGGCCGAGTAGAGGTTGACCAGACCGGGACCCGAGAGGATGCGCTCATTGGACACCCTGCCGAACTTGCGGGTCAGGTACCGGACCACGGCCCACTCCTGCTCGGTCGTGGCCGCCAGGGTGGAGTGGCCACCCTCGGCGCTCAGCGGGATCCAGGTCCCCTGCGAGGCGATCAGTCCCGAAACTCCGAGTCCGGTGCCGGGTCCGAGGACCGCGATGGCGGCCTTTTCGAGTGGTTGACCCTCCTTGAGCAGCATGGTGTCCTGGGGCTCGAGCCGCGGGATGGACGCCGCCAGGGCGGTGAAGTCGTTGACCACGCGGAGTTCTTCCAGAGCCAGCTCCTGCTGTAGCTGGCGAATCGAGAACCTCCAGCCCTGGTTGGCGAATTCGACGAAGTCGGTCTCGATCGGGCTGGCTACGGCGATGGCGGCTCGCTCGGGGGCCGTCTCCAGCGGCACCGAGTCCAGGTACGAGGCGAGGGCATCGGCGATGGTCTGGTAGTCGGCACACTGCCAGGTCTTCGGCTCCAGCAGGCCCTGGGATGTGGCAATGGCCATGCGGATATTGGTTCCTCCGACATCGGCAACCAGTGCAGATCGGTTCTTCATAGAGAGATCGGAGTTGGGCTAGAGGAGTCGCCGGCGGATCTTCTTGCGGCCGCGGATGGTGGTCTTGCGTTCCACATAGGGCGCCACACCTTGAACCTCGCACCGTGGCAGCGCCTCGCCGATGGCGCGCTCGACGCTGCGGATGGCCTCGCCGTCTTGCCAGGTGGCGATGGTGGAAACGGTGCCACCCATGGCGCCACGGGCGGTGCGTCCAGCCCGATGGATGTAGTCCTCGACGGTTTCCGGCATGCCGAAATTGACGATGTGCTCGATGATGGGAATGTCGATTCCACGGGCAGCGATGTCGGTGGCGATAAGGATCCGGTGCTCCCCCTGTCGCAAGCCCTGGAGGGCTGCCACCCGCTGTTTTTGCGTCCGGCTGGAGTGGATCTTCTCCACCGGATGACCTTCGACCTCCAGCTGTCTACAGGCCCAATCCACATCGATCTTGCGACGCAGGAAAATCAACATGCTGCCCTTCTCTTCGGCCGCCAGGGCCAGGAGACAGGCCCGGGTGTTGTCCGGCTCGACGAGATAGAGGCGGTGATCGATACCCGAGGCCGTTCGGTGCTCGGGTCGAAGATCGACAAAGACGGGGGAGCGCATGAAACGTCGTGCGAGATTCTCGATGGAGGGGGGCATGGTGGCCGAGAACATCATGGTTTGTCGGTCCGCCGGAACCACCTCCAGCACACGCATGATCTGCGGCAGGAAGCCCAGATCCAGCATGTGGTCGGCCTCGTCCATGACCAGCTTCTCGATCCGGTCGAGTCGCAGGTTCTGGCGCTCGTAGTGATCCCACAGACGGCCGGGGGTGGCGACCACGATGTCCGGGTGGTGCCGAAGATCCGAGATCTGGGGCCCGAGCTTGACGCCGCCGATCAAACAGACCGTGCGCAGCTCGTGATCCTCGCCGACTACCTCGAGAAAGGACTGGGTCTGCAGCGCGATCTCCCGGGTGGGGCAGAGAATCAGGCCTCGCACCCCCTTGCCGTGGATCAGCTTCTCGGCCATGGGCAGGCCGAAAGCCCCCGTCTTGCCAGATCCGGTCTGCGCCAGGCCGACGATATCGAGACCCTCGAGGGCCTTGGGAATCACCCGATGCTGAATGGGCGTCGGATGCTCGAAGCCGAATCCCCCAAGGGATCGAACCACCGGTTCACTGAGGCCCAGCTCGCCAAAGGTGACCGAAACGCCAGTCGGATCTTGGGGTACTCCACCGGTAAACATCAGACGCATCCTACCCCAGGGGAGCCGACTTCCGGTCAGGAGAATGTCCCGATCTCTTTCAGTGTGGTACTTTCAGGCGTCAAGCTTGTGGAAACGGGCGATAGGAGAGTGAATGTCTTGCAAGATTTTTGTCGGTAACCTCAACTACGAAACGACTCAGACCCAGCTGCAGGATCTTCTGGCCGAGGCCGGAGAGATCAAAGACGTCTATCTCCCGGCGGACCGCATCAGCGGCCGGCCGCGAGGATTCGCCTTTGTGGAGTTCTCGACCGAGGACGAGGCCAAGGCAGCCATCGAGAAGTTCAACGACTATGAGTTGGGTGGACGCAAGTTGAGGGTCAACGAGGCCGAAGATCGCCCGCGCCGGGCACCTGGTGGGCCTCGACCGGGTGGCTTCCAGCCATCCTACGGCGACGACAGCTTCGGTGGCGGTGGTGGGGGTGGCGGTCGGCCTCCAGGTCGGCCGAAGGGGAGCCGCCGGGGAATGCGTGGCAAGAAGCGCAGCCTGTAGGTTTCCGAGCTTCCATCGACAATTTGGCGTGTTACGAGAGAAGGCCTGACGCCGATGGCTGTTATCTGATATATTAGATATCAGCATGGCCACCAACGGTTTGCTCCAGATCCGGTCCCTTCGTGAGCAGGTCTATGAGTACCTGCGGGACGCCATCAACCGGGGCGAGCTCGATCCGGGGTCGTTTCTCGATCAGAACAAGCTGAGCGAGAGCCTGGGAATCAGCAAGACTCCGCTGCGGGATGCCCTGATTCAGCTGGAGACGGAAGGGTTCGTCTCGATCCTGCCGCGGCGCGGGGTGGTGGTCAAGGAGCTGCGTCTCGCGGACATCCGGCACATCTACGAGGTCATCGGCGGCCTCGAAGGCGTGGCCCTGGTGTCGGTGGCCGAGCGTCTCGGGAGCGATCAACTGGCTCGCATGAGGGCGCTGAACAAAGAGATGGTGGATGCGGTGTCAGCCGGGGACTTCGATACCTACTACTCCAGGAATCTCGCCTTTCACCAGGTCTTCCTCGATCTCTCGGACAACGGGGCGCTGGTTCGCACCGTCGAGAATCTCAAGCACAGGCTCTACGACTTTCCCCGCCGGAAACGGTTTGTCGCCGAGTGGGAAGCCAGCTCCACCCGGGAGCACGCCGAGTTTCTCGAGCTCCTCGGTAGAGGGGACGTCCGCGCCGCCGCCGACTTCCTGCGCGATGTGCATTGGTCGTTCGAGGTTCAGAAGGCTTTCATTCTCCGCTACTACTTCCCCGGCGCTGTCGAGGAAGGCGAGGAGAGAGTCTGATCATGGGCTCCGGAATCGTCTTCAATATCCAACGATTCTCCGTGCATGACGGGCCGGGAATCCGCACCACGGTGTTTCTCAAGGGCTGTCCCCTGTCGTGCCTCTGGTGCCACAACCCGGAAGGAATCTCGCGGCATCCCGAGGTGGTGCTCTCCCCGAAGCGATGTATCGAATGCGGAGAGTGTATGGAGGCCTGCCCCCTGGGTCTGCCGGTGCCTGGGAGGATCGGTGGAGCCGAGAGCCTGGAACTCTGCCTGGTCTGTGGCGCGTGTGCCGAGATCTGCCCCACCCAGGCCCGCCAGGTCGCCGGCCGGTCCATGGAGACGAGCGAGGTCATGACCGAGATCCGCAAGGATCGGGTCTTCTTCGAGGAATCGGGTGGTGGGGTGACCTTCTCGGGAGGTGAACCGCTTGGACAACCGGGCTTTCTGGTCGAACTCCTCCAGGAGTGTCGGCTGCAGGGAATCCACTCGGCGGTGGACACCTGCGGTCTGGCGTCCTGGCAGGATCTCCGCTCGGCCGCCGATTGCACAGACCTCTTTCTCTTCGATCTCAAGCATCTCGACGACAGGACCCATCGTCGGTTCACCGGAGTCTCCAACGCACCGATTCTGGAGAATCTCCGTCGCCTGGCGGGGCTCCATCCGAGGATCTGGCTGCGGGTGCCGGTGATTCCCGCCATCAACGATTCGGCGGAGCACCTGCGGAGAATCGGCGAGCTGGCTTCTCGGCTCCCAGGCGTGGAGAGGGTCTGTCTTCTGCCTTACCATCCGTTGGGTGAAGACAAGTTGCGCCGCATGGGTCTGGTGTCTGCCCTCATCGGTGCAGAGCGAACCTCGCGCGCCCGGCTCGAGGATCTGGTCGGTCTGGTGGAGGCTACGGGCGTCCCCACCGGCCTCGGAGGATAGAAGCGATGAACCGACGAACCAGCAGATTGCGAACCAGAAGCCTCGAGGCGGAACCCGCCATCTCCAGTGAACGGGCCGAGATATTGACCCGCTTCTACAAGAGGGAGCACGGCAAGCATTCGACCCCTGTCCTGCGTGCCCTCGCCTTCCGCGATCTCTGTGCCCGCAAGACCCTCTATCTGGGTACCGATGAGCTCATCGTCGGTGAGCGCGGGCCGGCTCCGAAGATCGTACCCACCTACCCGGAGCTCACTTGTCACAGTGTGGAGGATCTGCAGATCCTGGACAGCCGACCCAAGACCCACTATCGGGTACCGCAGCGGTGCATCGAGGCGTACGAGACGGAAATCATTCCCTACTGGCAGGGTCGCTCGTTGCGGGACCGGCTGTTCGCTGCCCTGCCCGAAGAATGGCACGAGGCCTATGAAGCGGGGATCTTTACCGAGTTCATGGAGCAGCGGGCACCGGGCCATACGGTGCTCGACGACAAGATCTACGGTAAGGGCATGCTGGACTTCAAGCTGGAGATTGCCGCCTCGCTGGCTGGACTCGACTTCGCCGAGGATCCGGAGGCACAAGACAAATACGAGGCGCTACGGGCGATGGATATCGCCTGCGACGCGGTCAACCTGTTTGCCGAGCGCCACGCCGAGTTGGCGGACGACCTGGTCCGTACCGAAACCGACCCCGGTCGTCGGCAGGAGCTCGAGAGGATCGCTGATGTCTGTCGGCATGTGCCGGCCCATCCACCGCGTGATTTCCACGAGGCCCTGCAGTACTACTGGTTCTGCCACCTGGCTGTGATCACCGAGCTCAACGGCTGGGACGCTTTCAACCCCGGCCACCTGGATCAGCATCTTCTGCCCTTCTATCGCCGCGGGTTGGAGGAGGGAAGCCTGACCCACGATGACGCCAGAGAGCTCCTCGAAGCCTTCTTCGTCAAGTTCAACAATCACCCGGCGCCTCCCAAGGTAGGGGTCACCGCGGCCGAGAGCGGCACCTATACCGACTTCGCCAACATCAACATCGGCGGTCTGCTGCAGGATGGCAGCGATGGCTCGAACGAGCTCTCCCACCTGCTCCTGGAGATCATCGACGAGATGCACCTGCTACAACCCAGCTCGAACCTGCAGCTGTCCCGTAAGACCCCGGAGGCGCTTCTGCAGCATACCCTGCAGGTGGTCCGCAAGGGCTACGGCTTTCCCTCGATCTTCAACGCCGACGCGGTCGTCGAGGAGCAGATTCGTCAGGGCAAGACGCTCGAGGACGCCCGGGCCGGGGGCTGTAGCGGCTGTGTCGAGGTGGGGGCTTTTGGCAAAGAGGCCTACATTCTCACCGGCTACTTCAACCTTCCCAAGATCCTCGAGTTGGCGTTGCACGACGGTGTCGACCCACGGTCCGGACGACAACTGGCACCGCAGACCGGCCGGCCGGAGCAGCTGTCGGGTTTCGAGGGTCTTTACGAGGCGTTCCACCGGCAGCTGCGGCACTTCATCGATGTGAAGATCCGTGGCAATCAGATCATCGAACGGATCTATGCCCGTGAGATGCCGGCACCCTTTCTGTCGGTTCTCATCGACGACTGCATCGCCAACGGACGGGACTACAACGCCGGCGGAGCTCGCTACAACAACACCTTCATCCAGGCGGTAGGGATCGGCACCATCACCGACAGCCTGGCAGCCATCAAGGAGATCGTGTTCGAGGCCGGCACGCTGGGTTTGTCGGAGCTGGTCGAGATTCTCGATCGGGACTTCTCAGAGGCCGAGGTTCTGCGCCAGCGTCTGCTCAACCGGACCCACAAATACGGCAATGACGACGACTACGCCGACGATCTGATGCAGAGGGTCTTCATGGCGGCCTTCGAGGCCATCGATGGGCGACCGACCGCCAAGGGCGGCACCTACCGGCTGGAGATGCTGCCCACCACCTGTCACGTCTACTTCGGTGCCGTCCTGGGTGCGAGTCCGGACGGGCGCCGGGCGGGTCAGCCTGTCTCCGAGGGCATCTCACCGGTACAGGGTGGTGACCGGCAGGGTCCCACTGCGGTGCTCAAGTCGGCGGCCAAGATGGACCATGTGAAGACCGGTGGCACGCTGCTCAACATGAAGTTCAACCCCACCCTGGTGGCCGGAGACGTCGGCATCGAGCATCTGGCGCAGCTGGTCCGCAGCTACTTCAAGATGGACGGCCACCACGTGCAGTTCAACATCGTCAGTGCCGAGACGCTACGCGAGGCACAGCAGGATCCCGCCGGCCATCGGGATCTGATCGTGCGCGTTGCCGGGTACAGTGACTACTTCTGCGATCTGTCGGACGAGCTCCAGGAGGAGATCATCACCCGCACCGAGCACGACGCCTTCTGAGCAGCTGAATCATGGCTGGTCGACGATGGACTCGACCAGGCCCAGCAGATGCCGGGCGACGTTGCGGGCGCTGGGCGGATCGAGGTTCGACAGCACCACGAGGGTGTAGTCGCCTCCCAGCTCCAATTCTGCATTGACGCCCGGAGCGCCGCCGGCAACGCCGATGGCGAATCCCTCGATGGAAGGCTCATGCTCAGGCAGCTGATTGGTGACCACCCAGGCGGTGTACCGAGGGCCCAGGAGCTTTCCCTCCACCAGTGCGTGTCGGAAGCGCAGGAGGTCTCCGGCGTTGGAGTACCCGCCCCCGGCCGGAGTGCCGCTAGAGGGAATCAGAAAGCTGTTTTCCCGCCACGGGGCGTCGGGATCGGGACCGTGGTCGTGGCTGTCGCCGTGGGATTCGCCCGGTCGCTGTCGGGTGTACCCCTTCGCCAGGTTGGGGACGGGTAGGTCCATGGGGTACGACCCGGTGTGGACCATGCCGGCGGGAGCGAAGATGTTCTCCTGCACGTACTGGTCATAGGTCTGGCCCGAGACCGCTTCGACGATGGCACCCAGGACCATATAGCCGCCGTTGGAGTACCGTTGGCTGCTGCCGGGCTCGAAGAGCAGATCCTGACTTGCGAACAGACTGAAATAGTCGCTGGGCTGCTGAAATCGACCCTTGTTCGCCCGGGCGAACTCCTCGGTGAAGATGTCACCCAGCCCCGCCGAGTGGGAGACCACCTGTTGAACGGTGATGCGCTCGGCCACCTCCCGGTTGGGGTAGTCTGGCAGGTGCAGAGCGACGGAATCCGAGAAATCCAGCTTGCCCTGAGCGGCCAGTTGAGCGAGGGCGATCTTGGTGAAGATCTTGTTGATGGAGCCGAGGTTGAACAGGGTCTCCATGTCATTGGGAACCGCGTATCGACGACTGGCCAATCCCTTGGCCTCCTCCAGCAGGACCTGGTTGTCCCGGGCCATCAGGACTGTGCCGGAGAACTGATCGTCCGAGAGCCCGTCCAGATAGCTCTGCGCCTCGGCCACCATCTCGTCGACAGTCAGCTGTCGGGGTGGCTGGGAGGAAGCCTGGTTGATGACCAGAACGGCTAGAGGGTGCGGCGCGGTATCCGCGACTTCGTAGCTGATCTCGATCGTTTCGTCGGTGAGCGTCGATCGCCCGATGATGGTCGCCGCGAAGGCGCCGGTCTTTTCAACACCACTGAGATTCAAGGGGCCGATCTCCTCGACGGCGGCTCGTAGCCACTCGATCCGCTGCTCGATGGTGGAATCGGCGATGAAATCGTCGCTGAAGGTCTGGCGAACGAACTCCTCGGTGATGGAATCCGGGCCCGACTTGAACATCTGGATGACCTTGTTGCCGCCTCGCCCGGTGGGCGAGTCGGGAAGCTGGGCCGAGGCTGTAGCGACCAGGGCGAGGAACAGACCGAGAGTCTGTGAGATCGAGAGCTTCATATCTACTCCGACGGATCAACGGGTGCACCTGAGTGGCGCCCTATGGATTCAACGTCTTCGCAGAGCATCGGTTCCGGTTGGATGGATCGATAGTCTCATCCGGGACGCGCCTACCGGGTGATAACCGAAGGCAGTCCCTTCTCGGAGGTCAATCGGTTCATATCCTCAAGACCGCTGGTGAGAATCTCCTCCAGAGCGCGACGCTGGGCGTCGAGCTCGGCACTCATCTCGGCCCCGACCTCTCGCATCCCCTGGGTGGGCACGGTCTCGTGCTCCCGGGTCCCTTCGAAGAGCCAGCTGAGGCGCGAGTAGAGTTGGGCGCCGCCGTGGCGACCGGCCAGGATGTCGTAGGAGACCTCGGCATTGGGGTTGTGCAGCTTCTCCTCGATCTCGGTGAGGCGGGTGGTCACCTCGTCTCCCATCTCAAGCAGCTCCAGGGCATCGGGCTTGTCCTCGAGGAGCTTCTCGCGGGCGGTGATCTGGTCGCGCACCGCTCGTATGGTCTCCACCATGTGGGCGATCTCGGTGAGTTGATCCCGCAGGCCGATCTGAAACTCCAGATGCTCGGCCAGCTCTGCCGGGTCGCGCTCGACCCGCGGATCGGCCAGGACTTCGAGCTTCTGTCGGAGCGACTGATCCCCGGCCTTCAACTCGAGGGTATAGTGACCGGGTAGCGCCAACGGCCCGTAGCGCGGATTGCCGATGTCGATGACCGCGTGGGGGATCTCTTCGGCGCCGTCGAGTCGCAGGTCCCAGGCTGCACGGTTGAGTCCCGCCTCGGTCTTCAGATCGGGTTCGTTCTTCGAGCCCTCCCTGACATCGGGGTGGGTATCGTCTACCGGTCGCGGTCTGGGCGTGCTGCTGAGCGTCCGGATGACCTCACCACTGGCGTCGGCGATCTGGATTTGGATCTCCTCCTCGGGCTCCTTGGCCAGAAAGTAGGTGAGCAGCGCTCCTGCCGGGCGATTGGTCCCCTCACCGGCTGAAGAACCGGCCGGACTGGAGGAATAGCGCCAGCGAATCGTCGGCAGGGGAGCGAAGAGGTGAGCCGAGGAATCGAGGATCTCGGTCTTCATCTCCCGGACCGGCGTCAGGTCGTCGAGAATCCAGATGGAGCGACCCATGGTGCCGACCACCAGATCGTCCCGGTGTACTTTGAGATCGTGCACCGCCACGGTCGGCATGTTGAGCTGCAGAGATTCCCAGGTGGCCCCGTCGTCTTGGCTGTAGAGGACGTTACGCTCTGTACCCAGATAGAGCAGACCTCGGTCCCGGGTATCCTCGCGGACGACATGGAGATAGATCTCGGGATCGAGCTCGCTGGTCAGTGAGGTCCAGCTGGCGCCATAGTCGGTGGTCTTCCAGAGATAAGGTGTCTCGTCGTCGAGTCGATGTGCGTCGACCACCACGTAGGCGGTCCCGGCGTCCCATCGCGAGGCCTCGATGCCGGCCACAGTGCCCCACTCGGGCAGTCCCGGCGGAGTCACCTGCTGCCAGTTCTCCCCGTCGTCGCGGCTGATGTGGACCAGACCGTCATCGGTGCCGACCCAGAGGACTCCGGGCTCGAGGGGCGATTCCGCCACCGCGAAAATGGTGTCGTAGAACTCCACCCCGGTGTTGTCGCCGGTGATGGGGCCTCCGGCCCAGAGCTGTTTCTCCTTGTCGTTCCTGGTCAGGTCGGGACTGATGGCCTGCCAGCTCTGACCTCCGTCGCGGGTGCGGAAGAGAATGTTCCCGGCGTGATAGACGGTCTGGGGATCGTGGGGGGAGATCAGGATCGGTGAGGTCCACTGGAATCGGAGCCGCAGATCTCCTACCCCGTGCCCCGAGCCGTTCTCGGGAAAGATCCCCACATGGGGTGCCTGACCGGTGCGATGGTCGTAGCGGGAGATGAATCCCAGATACTCTCCGGCCCAGACGATATTGGGGTCGGACGGATCGGCCGCGATGTGTCCTGCCTCCCCGCCGCCGACCCGGTGCCACTCGGACAGACGGATACCGCCCCAATGCAGGCTGTGACTGGGTCCGGAGAGCGTTCCGTAGTCCTGCAGCGTACCCAGGACCCGATAGGGGGCCTGGGTGTCGGTATTGACGTGGTAGAGCTGCGACAGGGGCAGGGCGGGCCGATGCCAGGTTTCGCCGCCGTCCCAGGTGAGGGAGACTCCGGCGTCGCTGCCGACAATCATCCGTCTGGAGTTGCTGCTATCGATCCAGACATCGTGATAGTCCCAACCACCTGCCGCTACGTTGCGTAGGGTCTTACCCCCGTCGGAGGTCTTGAGCATCGGAACCTGGGGAAACCAGACCACCTCGGCATTGTTGGGATCGACGGTGAGGGTGCTGTAGTACCAGGAGCGTTGACGGATTCCTCGGCTGGCGCTGACCCTCTGCCAAGAGTCCCCGCCGTTGTCCGAGCGGAAGAGCCCGCCCTCATCTGCCTCGATGAGGGCGTAGATCCGGTCGGGTTGGCTGGGTGCCACCCGGACACCGACCCGTCCCCAGAGACCTGCCGGCAGACCGTTGCCCTCCAGCCTCTTCCAGGAGTCACCGCCATCGCGGGACATGTGCAGGCCACTACCCGGGCCGCCGCTGGTCATGCCCCACGGGAAGCGCCGGGCCTGCCAGAAACCGGCCAGGACAATCCGCGGATTGGTGGGATCGAAGGCCACATCGGAGGCACCGGAGTCCTCGTCCTGGAAGAGCACCCGCTTCCAGGTGGTCCCACCATCGAGGGTGCGATAGACACCCCTTTCGGGGTTGGGTCCGAAGATGCTTCCCAGAACCGCAGCGAAGGCGATGTCTGGGTCGTGCGGGTGCACCACCATGGTGCCGATCTGCCCTTCCTGCTTCCAGACATGCTCCCAGGTTTTGCCGGCGTCGGTGGAGCGGTAGATGCCGTTGCCCTCGGCCACGTTGCCCCGCGGGTTGGCCTCTCCGGCTCCCACATAGAGCACGTTCGGATCCGAAGGAGCGACCGCGATGGAGCCGGTGGAGGAGACCGGTTGGCTGTCGAAGATGGGCTTCCAGACCAGACCACCGTTGACCGATTTCCACACGCCCCCCGAGGCGGTGGCCGCATAGTAGGTCAAGGGATCCCCGTCGACTCCGGTGACCCGGCTGACCCGGCCACCGGCGGCCGGTCCGATGAGTCGATACTCCAGATTGGCCAGTGGATCGGTCTCTTCTGAGGCTGCCAGGGCAGGGCCTGCAAGACAGGTCGACAGCACTGTCAGGGCGAGCGACATGTAGAGCGTTCTCGACTTCATGGTGATCCCTCCTTCGGGCCAAGACCAACCGCGCCCGAGTCCCGCAAGCATACGGTTATTGGCCTGGTAGGCGCCACTGGCAGGGTCAACCCTAGTCGAGGACCATTGCCATTTCGCGAAAGCTGAGCGTGTAGGAACGGAAACGGGCGAAGGCGTCGAGGCCCAGGTTGCAATCCAGATAGTTCTCGCCTGGCGGCCGAATGGCCTGGGTGTAGACCTCGACGCGTCGTAGAGTCACCCCGGCCGAAGCCACGGTGAGGGCGATCTTGGGCAGCCGGAAGGCCGGGATCTCCTGCATGCCACCGACGCCGGCGGCTTTGGCGGTGATCGAGTGCCCGGAGGACTCCACCCGCTTCTGGAACCGTCGAAAGAACGGCTCGTAGAAGACCGTGCGTCGTGCACCTGTATCCAGACGGCAGAGGAGATCCTGTTTGCCGTAGCGGATCTGGACCAGCGGCTCGAGGCCATCGAGCGCCATATTCTGCTGAGACCGCCGGGGAGGTTGACGGGGAATCTCCAGGACATTGTCCTGACGAAACCTGACCTCCCCCATGGCGTCGATGAGAGGAAATCCCACCAGACCCGGGATTCGCGTGCCGTCCGGAAACGACAGCAGCTCGTCGGGCAGAACGAGAAAGACGACATTACGGAAGCCGACCTTGCCGATCTCCACCTCGTCGGCGACAGCGACATCGCAGGTGATCTTGCGGGCGGTGGAGGTGGCGATGAGGAGGTTGGCGGGTCGGATCTCCAGACCCAGCTTCAGGGCTTCGGTTCGGTTGATCACCGACAGATTGGCACCGGTGTCCAGGGCGAAAGCGAAGCGGGTCCCCTGGATCTCCAGCGGCATGCGACCGGTCTCCCCCAGGGCCAGACGGCTGGGTCCGCGGACCGACACCTGCTGCGGGGGGACATCCTTCAGGGCCTCGAGCAGCGGCAATTTGCTGCGGGTGTCGACACCTATTTCCGAGGCAGCGGCCCCGGTCCCTGGAACGGAGAGGATCGCCCTCGCCACATCGAGCGCCTCCTTGTAGCGGTGCAGGCGCAGAAAGTTGGTCAGTTGGAGGTGACGAAGCTCCACGATCTCATCGCCGGCGAGGTCTGGGTTGGCCAGCAGCCTCTGCAGTGTGTCGTTGGACGCCTGCGGCCGATTGAAGGCCTGCTGGGTGGCGGCGACGAAGAATCCCAGCCGCGGCTCCAAGATCGCAGGATCTGAGCTTTCCGTCAGCTGGTCACGCAGGGCGAAGAAATCCCGGCGTGCCAGGAGCTCCTGCAGAGCAGCGAGCTCCGGCGGTGAGTCGGTCTGGGAGACGAGAACCGTTGGCGGAATCACCAACGCCATCGCCGTCAGTACAATCGACCTCCTCCACCACAGCGTCGGGCCTCGATCTCGCCGGGGAGCGGGCATCGGGCGAAGTCTACCTTGGCCCGCGGAGGCGGCTGTCGGCTACTTCCTGCGGTTGGCCGCCAGAACCTTCTTGCGCAGCCGGTTTGCCTTGGGTGTGACCTCCACCAACTCATCCTCCTTGATGAACTCGATGGCCTGCTCGAGGTTGAGGAGACGCGGCGGTACCAGCCGGACCAGCTCGTCCGCCGAGGCGGCGCGCATATTGGTGAGCTTCTTCTCCTTGGTGATGTTGACGTCGAGATCGTTGGGCCGCGAGTTCTCGCCGACGACCATGCCCTCGTAGACCTCCTCACCGGGCTCGACAAAGAGCGTGCCACGGGGTTGGAGATGTTCGATGGCGTAGGCGGTGGTTCGACCTGGACGGTCGGCGACCAGAGTCCCGGTAACTCGTTGCGTGATCTCGCCCTGCCAGGGCTCCCAGCCGTCGAATAGCTGGTTGAGGATCCCCGTGCCACGTGTCTCGGTGAGGAACTCGGTGCGAAATCCGATGAGGCCCCGGGAGGGAATCCGGAACTCGATCCGCACCCGACCGCTACCGTGGTTGACCATATGCATCATCCGACCTCGGCGAGCGCCGACCTTCCGGGTGACGACTCCCACGTACTCTTCCGGGCAATCGACCACCAGCAGCTCCATCGGCTCGTGCAGTCCACCCTCCAGCTGGCGGGTCACCACTTCCGGTTTGCCGACAGCCAATTCGAAACCCTCGCGCCGAATCATCTCGATGAGAATCGCCAACTGCAGCTCGCCACGACCCGAGACTTTGAAGGAGTCGGCGGAATCGGTGAGTTCGACTCGTATGGCGACGTTGCTCAAGACCTCCTTGTCCAGACGCTCCTTGAGCTTGCGGGAAGTGACGTGCTCTCCCTCCCGGCCCGCCATCGGCGAGGTATTGACCGCGAAGAGCATGGAGAGGGTCGGCTCGCCGACCTTCAGAGGTGGCAACGGGCGTGGGTCCTGCGGATCACAGAGGGTGTCCCCGATGGAGAAGTGTTCGAAGCCGGCTACCGCGATCAGGTCTCCTGCGGCTGCACTCTCGATCTCTTTCCGTCGGAGACCGTCGAAACCATAGAGAGTCGAGATCTTCAGCGGTCGGGGCTCTCCACCGGGGCGGCTGGCGACGACCTCCTGACCCTTGGCCAGGGAGCCGTTGATGATCCGCCCCAGGGCTAGACGGCCGACGTAGTCGTCGTAGTCGAGGCTGGTGACCAGGACCTGCAGGGGGATCTCGGGATCGTAGACCGGAGGTGGTACCGCCTCCAGGATGGTCTCGAAGAGGGGCTCCAGGGTCTCGTCCGGACCCTCGGGCTGGCGGCGGCAGACCCCTGCCTTGGCGTTGGCGAAGAGGACGGGGAAGTCGAGCAGGGACTCCTCGGCGTCCAGGTCGATGAAAAGGTCGTAGATCTCGTCCAGGACCTCTCCGACGCGAGCATCGGGTCGGTCGATCTTGTTGATGACCACTATGGGTGGCAGCTTCGCTTCCAGGGCCTTGCCCAGGACGAAGCGTGTCTGAGGCAGAGGCCCTTCGCTGGCATCGACCAACAGGAGCACACCATCCACCAGTTTCAGGGTTCTCTCGACCTCGCCGCCGAAGTCCGCGTGGCCCGGGGTGTCGACGATGTTGATGCGGGTCTCGCGATAGGTCACCGCCGTGTTCTTGGCCATGATGGTGATGCCCTTCTCGCGCTCCAGATCGATCGAGTCCATCACCCGTTCGGCGACGCTTTCGTTGTCGCGAAAGATGCCGCTCTGCCAGAGGAGGGCATCGACCAGGGTGGTCTTGCCGTGGTCGACATGGGCGACGATAGCGACGTTTCTCAGGTCGTGGCGCGGTTCCAGGCTCATGGAGCGGCAACCTATCTCATTGTCGAGCGGATGGCGAGCGTCGTCGTCGCCTGGATCGGTACCGGGGGGGTCGGTGTGAAAAAATACCGTGACAAATCCGAAAAATCTGTTACTGTGCCCTCGCGAATGGCGAATCGCTGTTGATTCGCAGAGGTGGCTGGGACAGACCTACAGAAGGATCTGGGCAGCAATAACCAGGTCCTTTTTTTGTGTCAGCCTCAGCCAAAGTAACAATGCGGGCTTTACAGGCCTGCGACCTGTCGGGATCCAACACACAAAAAAAGCGGTTCCGGCGAAGTGAAGGAGTAGAGGTATGAGCACCACTGGAAAAGTGAAATGGTTCAACGACACGAAGGGTTACGGCTTCATCGCCACGGACGACGGCTCGATGGAGTGCTTTGTCCACCACAGCGCCATCCAGGCTGAGGGCTTCCGCTCTCTGGCCGAGGGCGATCGTGTCCAGTTCGATATCGTCGATGGCCAGAAGGGCCCGGCGGCTGAGAACGTTGTCAAGATCCAGGACTGACGATCTCTCGCAGAGAGACTACGTCTGATACGACAAGCCACCCCGGGGGACCGGGGTGGCTTGTTCGTTTTTGGGACCGGCAAAGAGCTCACCGCTGGGTGATCTTGACGCCGCCGTTCTTGGTCTTTACCCGCACGGTTGGGCCTCCATCACCTAGAGTGGTCTCGATGGACCGTCCGAGTTGTCCCTGAACCGTCACCGGAAAGTCGATATTCACCCTGCCGTTGACAGTACCCGTCTCGAGCTCCGCCGAGTAGCCCTGCGGAATCGAGACCTTGATGCCACCGTTGCGGGTCTCCACATCCATACCAGATCCCTCCCAGGTATCCCCGGTCAGCTCCACGCTGACGCCGCCGTTGGTGGTTTCGGCCCGCACATCTCCCGCCAGCGCGGCCAGGGAGAGACCGCCGTTGTGGGTCTCGGCCCGCAGTTGTCCCATGACCTCCTCGACCGAGATTCCGCCGTTGTGCGCCTCCAGTGAGAGGTCGGTCTGACGTGGGACCTGGAGTCGATAGCTGGTGGCCCAGCCGTCATCGGGCCCCTGAGCTCTGATTCTGTTGCCGTCGGTCAGAATCTCGATCTCTCTGGCGAGCTTCACAGCCTTCTCTTCCGATCTGGCCCAGACCTGCACCCGGACCTCGAGATCGATATCTCCGCGCTCGGCTCCGCGCACACTGATGCCGCCGTTCTGGCCGGCATCGATGGAGACAGACCCCGTCGCCGCGAGATTCATCTGGCGAATCTCGCAGAATCGACCTTTGCTGCCCCAGTCACTATCCTCTTCCCAGCCGTTGCAGTCCTGCCAGTCGTGGGCGAAACCTGGCGTGGCCAGAGCGGCGAGAACGACGATGCAAACCATCGGAAAACGGGAGCTTCGGATACGTGTCATAGGTACCAACCTCCAACAAATGTGGTTTTGTAGACGTGCGGATCTCCTGTAAACCTTAGACGCCCTGTAAGCTAGAAGCGTTTAGTAGAGAAAGGAGAGTCATCATGGTGTGGAGAGACCTGATTGGCGTCGGAGTGGTCGTTTCGGTGGTGGCGTGGGGCTGTGGTGGGGGGATGACCGCCGAGGAGAGTTGGATCCAGTCGGCCAAGGAGGATCTGTCGACCCATCTCGCCATGCCTGTGGGAGAGCTCGAGGTAGTGGAGTTCGAGGCGGTGGTCTGGCCGGACACCAGCTTCGGTTGCCCGGAACCCGGGATGAACTACGCCCAGATGACTCAAGAGGGTTACCGATTGGTGTTGGCCGCCGGTGGCGAGGAATTCTCGTATCACGGTGGCAGGGATCAGGCACCGATCCTCTGTCGAGGAAGGCGGTTGGAGACAGGCTCCTTTTCCGCCGAGCTCAACGAGTTCGAGATTCACTACGAGATCCACGGTCAGGGACCTGTGATGATGGTGGTGCCCAACTCCTGGGGTCTGGATGTCGCCGGCTTGCGCGGCATGCTGAGCGGCTTGGAGAAGCGCGCCACCATGGTCTATTTCGATCCCCGCGGCATGGGTGAATCGAGTCCGGTACGGGAAGAGTCGGACATGACCATGGCCGCGGTGCGAGTAGATTTCAACGCCCTGCGAGAGCATCTGGGCCTGGAGAAGGTGCACGCTATCGGCTGGTCCAATGGCGCCGGCAACCTGATCCTGCTGGCGGCTGAAAGGCCCGCTACCCTGGAGTCGGCCACCTTCGTGCATGGTGTCGCCAGCTACACCCAGGAGGACGCCATCGAGTTCTCCGAGAAGCATCCCGACCTTGCCCAGGGGTTCATGGCATTCATGCAGGAGATGGCCGACGAGTCTCTGACCGATGAGATACGAACGGCCAGACTCAAGGAGCTCTGGCTCGAGGAGTTCTTGCTGGCATCGATGGCGGATCGGGAGAAGGGAGCGGTCCTGCTCGAACGTGCCTTTGGCGAGGCGGAGTTCAGCTGGGCTCACGGCCAGGTCGCCAACCAGGAATCGATGGCGGGTTTCGATATGCGAGACCAGCTGGCCGATATCCCGGTGCGCAGCCTGGTGATCGCCGGCGCGCACGACATGTCCTCACCCGACAAGGTCAAGGAACTGGCCGATGGCCTTGGCGACTCGGTCTACGTCCTGTTCGAGGACAGCGGCCACTTCGCACCGCTAGAAGAGCCGCAGGCCTTCGAGATTCTGGTGTTCGATTTCATCGATGCGCCCTAGCTCGACAACCAGGAAGGGGTGGTCTGGTATGGTGGCGCCCTTCGATGCCAGAGACATCGCATCCTGACCCGGAGCGCTGGAGCGAGGTCGAGTCGATTCTCGACTCTCTTCTGGAGCTCGATGACCAGCAAGCGAGAGAGCTCGCCCTGGCTGAGCTCTGCCCAGAGGACGCAGATTTGCGGGCCGAGATCGAGGAGCTCCTCCGAGCCTGTCTGACCGACGACGATCTACTCGGCAAGCCGATCTCCGATGGCGCTCCCGACCTGTTGTCGGATCTGGAGGGCGCCCTGGATGAGGAGCCCGAGTCCCTCAGCGGCCGACGCCTGGGTCCCTACCGACTTCTCGAGGTGCTGGGCCGCGGCGGTATGGGAGTCGTCTATCTCGCCGAACGGGCCGACGAGCAATTCGAGAAGCGGGTGGCGATCAAGCTCATGCCGCGGGGTCTCGAGAGCGCCGAGATGGAACGGCGCCTGCTCACCGAGCGACAGATTCTGGCCAATCTGCAGCACCCCAACGTGGCGCATCTGCTCGATGGTCAGGTTACCGAAGAGGGCTATCCCTACCTGGTGATGGAATACGTCGACGGGCGACCCATCGATGTCTACTGCCGGGACGAACGACTGGGGCTGGATGAGCGTTTGGAGCTCTTTCTGGACGTCTGTGCGGCGGTCCAGTATGCGCACCAGAACATGGTCATTCACCGGGACCTGAAGCCCAGCAATATCCTGGTCAACGCCGCCGGCGAGATCAAGCTCCTGGACTTCGGAATCGCCAAATTGGCCCAACCGGCCGTGGACGGCCAGACGGCGGACCACACGGTCTATCAGCCCCGCACTCCCTCGTATGCCTCGCCTGAGCAGATCACCAACCGGCCCGTCTCGGCGATCAGTGACGTCTACTCTCTGGGCGTGGTGCTCTTTCAGCTCCTCACCGGCAAGACGCCCTACGTGTTCGACGGGCTGAGTCCCACCGAGATCGAGGCGGTGGTCGCCGAGAGACAGTCGATGGCGCCGAGCGAGGCGATCGACGCGACCGCTGCGGCTGAGCTCGGAATCGATCCCGGTCGTCTGATCCGCCGGCTGCGAGGGGATCTGGATACCGTTGTTCTCAAGGCCCTGCGTAAGACTCCGGAGCGCCGCTACGGCTCCGCTGCGGAGCTTGCCGAGGATGTGCAGCGCTATCTCGAGGCCAAGCCGATCGAAGCCCGTCCCAGCACCTGGAGCTACCGGGCGCGGAAGTTCGTCCGTAGGCACAAGCTCGGAGTCGCTGCGGCAGCGGTGATCGTGGGTCTCTCGATAGCCGGAGTGGCGGGTGTGGCTTGGCAAGGCATCGTCGCCGCCAAAGAGCGTGACCGGGCACAGCTCGAGGCGCGCAAGGCGGAGCGGGTGGCGGAGTTTCTGGGGGGTCTCTTCGAAGCGGCCAATGCCAACACCCAGGGCGCGGGCCAGCTGACCGTGCGTGAGCTGCTGGACATTGGTGAGGAGAGGATCAGTCGGGAGCTGGCGGATGAGCCGGAGATCCGTTTGCAGCTGTCAGAGCTGATCGCCAACTCGTACAACTCTCTCGGACAGACCGATCGCGCCATCGAGATGATGGAGGCGGTGATCGACGAGCGCCGGCGGGAGTTGGCGCAGGATGAGCTTGGCATGGCCGCGGCACTGACCTCCATGGGTGGGCTATATCACGGCAAGGGTGACTACGAGCAGGCAGAGACGGCCTTGGAGCAAGCCCTGACCCTGTTCGAGGAGAATGAAGCGGCCGAGTCTCCGGAAGCCGCCAGGGCCCTGCGATTCACGGGCGTGCTGCAGTCGTCCAGAGGCCAACGGCAGCTGGCCGAGGTCAATCATCGTCGGGCCCTGTCGATCTGGCGCCGGACGGGAGCCAAGCAGATGGAGGCCGCTGAGATCAGCAATCTCTCGGGCGTGGTCGAGGCTCTCGGCCGAAGCGAGGAGGCGCTGACCCTGAAGCGCGAGGCTCTGCAGCTGCTGACGGGCTACTACGGTCGAGAGCATCCGTTGGTCGCCACCGTGCGCAACAACATCGCCTACAGCCTTCATAATGCCGGCAAGTACGAAGCGGCGGAAGCTCTGTATCGCGAGGCCCTGGGAATCAGCGAGGAGCTGTTCGGCGAAGACAACGTTGCGGTGGCGACCTTTCTGACCAACCTTGGCCGCGTCCTGATGGATCAAGACCGGTATGCAGAGGCCGAGCCCTATGTTCGTCGAGCGGCGGCGATCCGCCAGGCTCATGACGAACCGGAGGCGTTTCAGAGGATTGCCGCCGAGATCAATCTCGCCAGCCTGCAGTTGGAGCTGGGGCAGATCGACGAATCTGTTCGTGGGTATCGATCTGCCCTCGAGCGGTTCGAGTCTCTGGTAGGACCAACGCACAACGCCACAGCCAGGGTCCAGTGCCTGTTGGGCAGCGCACTGCATCGTCGAGGAGATCTCGCAGGGGCCGAGGTTCTCCTGCGCACGGCGTTGGAGAATCAGATTGTCAATGGCGAGCGGGAGCTGATGGTGAGCAAGACCCGCGAGGAGCTCGAGCGCTTGCTGCGAGCTCGAGGTCGGATCGAGGAAGCTGATGCGCTCCTGGCGGCTACCGAGCCATTGACCGGAAGTCCCTAGATCGAAGCTGTCCGTCGCTCGGCCAGTGGGCCTACGATAGACTCCCGCCCTTGACTTTCGAATCCGTACGGCCTCGATGAGCGACTCAGACCAGACTACCCACCAGGGCGAGATCACCAGCCTCTTGATCGCCCATCGCGATGGCGACCGGCAGGCCTTCGAGGATCTTGTGCCGCTAGTCTATGAAGACCTGCGACTGATCGCACGTCGGCAGCTGGCTCGCCATCGAGTCAAGGGCACCTTGAACACGACGGCCCTGGTGCATGAGGCCTACCTGAAGATGGTCGACCAGACCCGGGTCGAGATCAACGACCGGAATCATTTCTTTGCCATCGCCGCGCGGGCCATGCGCCAGATCATCATCGACTATGCCCGCAAGCGCAGCGCCCAGAAGCGGGGTGGCGGAGTTCGGCCCATCTCCCTGGACAAGGTGCAGATCGGTGTCTCCGATCAGGCGGAGATGTTGTTGGCTGTCGACGCCGCACTGCGGAAGCTCAGCTCCCTGAACGAGCGTCTGACGAGAGTCTTCGAGTGTCGCTATTTCGCCGGCCTCTCGGAACAGGAGACCGCTGACGCCCTGTCGGTATCTCTGCGAACGGTGCAGCGGGACTGGATGAAGGGCAAGGCCTGGCTGCGCCGCGAGCTCGCTGCCAGCTAGATTCTCCGGAGCGGTGGGATCCGGACCGCACTGCTCGAGCAGCCCGGTCCGTCACCTCGTCGAAGGTGTCAAACTGGAGCTATCTCAAAATGCCTTCGGCCTCGTTCGGGCAGAGTGCGCGAATCCGCTCGGCGAGGCGGTTCTTGACGAGGCGCTTCGGATCCTCCAGCCCGGTCTCGGTCATGGCCTCCTGCGCTGCGTCTCCCAACGCGTTGGTGACCGCCTCGGGGTTCTCACCTTCCGCGGACATGGAATTGGCCATCTTCTGCAGCGAATCGGTCGATGCCGTCATGGCGGAAAGCTGGGTGCTGATCTCTCGCAGGAAGTTGTAGCAGGTCTTCTCACCGGCCTCCACCTGGTCGAGATAGGTTCCGAAGTAGCGCACGGGAATATCGACGTTGCAGACAAAGAGAGCCTGAAAGGCCTCTGGGCTGGTCGCGCCCATGACCTTGCCCTTGAGCATGGCGCAGGACGTCATCGGATTTCTGCCCTCCACGGCCTTTTCCCAGGCCCGGTCGATGCTTTTTTGGTAGGTCTCGCCAACCTGCGGTGCGCCGGGAGCAGGAGGCTGCGCCAGAGCCGCTATGGCGAGACCCACGACAGCCGCGAAGGCAACTCCGATCCGGAGAGCTCGAACAGCCACGGGTTGTGGATGTAGCGTCGATTCCTGCGGGCACTTCTCTTTGAGTTGCATAGCCATGTCCTCTATCTGGCGTCCTCACTCCAGCTTCAGCTGAACGTCTTCTTCCCCGGGCACCTCGACCCTGTCGAAGGTCCGGGGCGGCGAGGTCTGCACCACCACCCGATAGAAGCCCTGCTCGAGCTCGAGCGGCTCTCCACTAACAACGCCCTGGCCAACGATTGTGCCTGCTGCATCATAGACCGAAAAGGGCACTTGCAGGGCCTCCTCCAGCGACTCGCTGAGGCCCTCCTGACTCTTGGCCGAGAAGTAGCGACCACCGCCGAGCTCTGCCCAGCCCTCGAACTGCGCCTCGAGCTGGGCGTCGTCGATGGCAAAGCCGACGATATTGAGCGAGATCTCGAAGCCCTTGTCCTGGAGCTTCTGGATGACCGCTTCTGGATCGCCGTCGCAGGTCTCCTCACCGTCGGTGACCAGGACGATCATCTTGCGACCCTTGGCACCTTTGAGATCCGACTCGACCTGGGCCAGCGAGTCGGCGATCGGTGTCTTGGCCAGGTTCTTGGCCTCGACGCTCTGGATCACCTGCGCAGCGGCAGCGGGCAGCAGCGGGCGCAGGGGCATCTCGAGATCCGTACGGCAGGCATTGGGCGCCTTGTGGCCAAATACACGAATGGCGACAGGCGTGCCGGCCGGAATGTGCTGGCTGACGGCCTCGGTCAGCACCTGCTTGGCGATGTTGATGCGACGTGTGCCGTCCAAACGCTTCAGCATCGAGCCCGAGGCGTCGAGGATAAGCTCGATGGCCGCGCCGCCGGTCGCTGCGTCTGCGTCTGCCGCCACAAGCTGCAGGCTGCCCGGCCCGGGCGCCTCGCGGAAGGTGCTGGCAACTTCAAGCGTATAGGCCGCCGGTCGCCGCAGCATCGTGGCGGCTCGATCGAAGGCAATCTCCATCTGGCCCTCGCTGAGCAGATAGGAATAGTGCCCACCGTTGACCCGCGACCAGTCCTGCATCAGATCCTGTTCGCGGGCAGGGTTGCGACTCAGGGCCCCCTGCGAGCCGACAGCCAACCCGAAGATACGCGGGTGCACGCGATCGAAGTCGTCCCAGACGGGTGCGTACCGATTGGTGGCGGCGTCGGTGACCATGACAATCGCCTTGGTGCCGGACCGAGGTGCGAGAGCCTTCGTGGCTGTCGACAGGGTCCCTTCGGCCTCACTCGAGCTCTCTTTGCGTGGGTAGTCGTTGAGGACGGTCTGCAGGATGAAGGGTTCGCCATACCAGTCACGCAGCAGAAGGTCGCCTCCGAAGGGCATGAGATTTGCCGCATCGCGACCCGGCACCACGTCTTCCGCGTAGGCGATCAGCGAGTTGTAGATCACCGGCAGGTAGGCCCCGACGCTGGCGCTGGTATCCCAGAGAAAGACCACGTTTCTGGGCGGTTCCTCGATCCTCAAATAGTACGTCTCGCCGGGATCGACCACGGCTTCGAAGGTATGAAGCTGCGGAGTGCTCTCCGAAACGAGCTTGCGTACCGGAATCGGCTCGCCGCTGGCGCTTTCCAGGTGGACCACAGTGCGCACCGTCGGATCCCCACCGAGTGAGATCGACAAGGTGTTCTCTCCAGCCGGAACGTTCAGCTTGTACCAGTGCTCGTGCTTGCCGAGCACGACCTGGCCGCCGACAAGCTGGTCAGACTTCAGCGGTGCGGCTCGGGCCTTCGAGTCGTGACCCGCCGCCTCGAAGGGTTTGTCGACTCGCAGCGGGTGCAGTGCTTCGTAGATCGCTGCCTGGCTGGAGAATCCCCACTCCGTGAGCACGGACCGGTACTCCTCATCCGTGGGTCGCTCCCAGATGCGCAGGGTATGAGGCAGGGCGACGCTCTTCTGCTTGTCGGGTCCGGCGACCGAGAACTTGACGAAACGGGCCCAGGTCGGCTGGTCTAGGGCCCAGGTCGGTACCGAGCTGGAAGAGAGGTTCCACAGCCCGAGAGGTCGCCACGGGCCGACCGGCGAGTCCGTGCTGACGGCCACCAGGACCTGGTCGATCTGGCTGTCGGCCGAGATCTTGGCAGAGTCGACCCACTCGAGTCGGGTGATCTGCGCCGCGCGATCGTGATGAAACCCGACGACCCACTCGAGCGCCTGACCGGGTTTGAGCCGGCGGGTGTAGTACTTCTCGTCCTCGCTCAGCATGTCCCCGTCCCAGTTCGACTGGGTGATCGCCGGCTGAGACCAAGCGACATGCCCTCCGAGCGTTGGATTTGCCAGATTGAATCCCTGGCCCTTGGAAATGTCGGTTCCGGGTCTGGCAATGACCTTGAGCTCGCCGAAGCCCAGACCCGGTCCCGCGATGCCGTCGAAGGCGTGCTTCGGCTGCAGCCGGGCGAAGCGGGCTACGACGGGCCGATCGAGAACCCAGACCTGCTCCGCCTTCATCGGCAGCAGATCGTCCTCGACCACGGGCCTGAACTCCTTGCCGTCCAGCGACAGGGCGAAATCCAGATTGCGTAGATATCTCGGGGCGTCGGCGCCGGACAGCTGGTTGATGGCCAGGCCGGCCACCTCGATCGGCTCTCCACCGGCGAGCTCGACGATCACATCGAGGTCATGTCTCTTGGTGCCACCACGCAGTTGGAGGCCATGGTTTTCCACTGCCATGCCGTCGAACAGATAGGGGAAACCGGTACCGATCGCTGTATCTCTCTCACCAGTCCAGCGGCCACCCAAAGCGTCCCAGGCAACGTTGAAGCCACCGCGCAGCTCTTCTGGCAGTGTCCAGCCATAGACGGCGTTGACCGGGTTGGTCTCTCGGCCGGCCTCTATCTCGACATAAGACTCACTGCGAGCGCCATCCGCTGTGGAAGCTTGGACGCTGACCCGCACTGGCCTGTCGGCCCAGGCATCCGCAGGCACATGCACGGTCATCGGCACGCTCGCCGAACTGCCGGCCGGAATCGTCGTTGAGAACCCCTGGGGCTCGACGCGCCAGCGGTAGTCGCTGGTCTCGGTCTCGAGGGTGATCTCAGCGTTCGCCGAGCCCTGGTTGCTGAGGCGCAGCGTGCCCGACACCTGCTGGCCGTAGTGGCGGTAGGCGCCGACTTCCTTGGCCTCCAGGCTCATCTCCATTTCGAGTGGAGACGTCCCGGGTGCGTCTTGGGCTTGCGGCCCACTCGGGAAGTCGACCACGAAGCGGTAAGGTCCGCTGACGCCGATCTTGACGTAGGTCTGGATACCGGCCGGGAGAGTTCCACGCCACTGGCCGGCCTCGTTATCCCAGGCGACAAGGCTCTTCGCCGCGTAGTCGCGGGTGAGAACCTGCAACGCCTGCCTCGGTTCGCAGGCCAAAGCGATCTCGGTGGGCCGATCAAACACCGGCAACCGGTACCAGTCGGAGTCCCGCCATTCGCCGGCCCTGCCCTCGAGCACGTGGTCTGCAGGCAACGGGCTGGCAAGGTCGAGGTTGTCGTTGGGCTCGCAGTCGGTCGAGCAGCTGAAGCGATCGAGCCGCTCGAGGCTGAGTTCGTACTCGGCCTCGCTCGTCTTCTTGGCATTGAGTGCCAGGTAGTAGTCGCCAGGTGGGAAGAGCCCTTCGAGGACGACTTCCTGGCCCGTTTGCGGCGCATTGAACTGCTTGAACCGGCTCTTGTCCCAGTACAGGCTGGCCAAGATCTCGCCGTCGGGCGGTGGTGAGATGGTCAGTCGGATGTGATCCCACGCCCCGAGATAGAAACGGTAGTTGTCGGAGTCCTGCTTGTCCTCGAGCAGACCCGTTCGGGTCTGCCCGAAGCGCAGCGGCTGCATGCGGCTGGTGTCGTCATTGGGCTCGAACTCGCCATTGGGGTCGGGTGGACCGATGGCACGGGCGAGCAGGGTATAGGTGCCACCATCTCGACCGGTCACCCGAAAGTGGTGGAGTCCGGGCATCAGAAAGAGGTTGTCGAGGCGCACTCGCCGCTGGCCCGCAGGAACCCGGTAGACCTGGCTCTGAATGCCGGCCCCATCGTTGTAGGCGAGCTCGTGGATCTCATCCCCAATGACCTGGACACGCCATAGCTGCGGCTCCTCGGTCACCAGGACCTGGAAGAAATCGGTGTCGCTGCCGGAGAATCGGCCCTTGATCCGATTGTTGGAAGGTACAGCTGCGGCGGTCTCGATCGTATCGTTGGGTTCGGCCTCGACGCCGGCTTCGATGCTTCCTTGCTCGGAAAGCGTGACGCTGTACTCGGCGTCCTCTGGACCTCGTTCGGCGACGAATCCCCATTCCCCAGGCGTCAAGACGAGGTCAGGCAAATTGACTGTGCCCGAAGACTTTCGGCACTGCAGCCTCTGGCCCTTGGAGTCGGTGATGCAGAGCTGCATCGTCGTCCCAGGCGCGGTCTCGAGCCGCAGGGCGAGGACCTGATCTGTGGTCGATTCCTCGAGCGAGGCGAGGAAGAAGTCGGCTTCGTTCCCTTTCCCCATTCGCCCGGTCACTGGCTGGGACAGATCGGCCCGGTTGGCCAGCTTCCAGGAATCGTTGGGCTCGGCTTCAGCGCCTTCGATGCGTTGGCCTGCCTGTTGGGCGACCATGGCGCGGATATAGCCTTCCTCCTGCCCACTGACCGCGATCCTGTAGGAGCCTGTATCGAGTCCCAGGTCGGGGAACGAGAACTTTCCCTTGTTGTCGGTGCTCGTCCTGCTGAGCTCGGAGCCATCCGCAGACCGTAGGGCTGCCTGCACTTCGCGCCCGACCGGCACCTGTCCGTGCACGTCCCAGCGTTGAGTCGCGTGCTGATCGGTGATCTCCATCAGATACCAGGTCTCGGGTGTCTCGAGATAGACGGCGTTTTCGGAATCGAGCCGTAGCTTGAAGGCCGAATCGGCGGTCGAGCGGTCCTTCGGCTGCTGCTCCAGATTGAGCATGGCGCCCTCTCGGATCGTGAATCGGTACCCGCCGAGCTCGGCTCCGTCAGCCGACCCAGCAGCGCCCGAATCTTTGAAACTGACGCTGTCGACCGGCGGTCTGTAGGAACCGCCTCCACCGCCATGGGCTACTCCAAGGATGTACTCCCCTGGCTCGAAGATGAGATCTTCGTGAATCGAAGGCTTCGAGCCGTCTCGAGTCCCCATGGTGAAGAGTTTGTGGGTGTCCACGACGTCGACGCCGTTGTCGGCATAGTCGACTCGCACCACATCGACAACGGTCAGCCTGCCGGGAATCCCCTGTAGCTCGAAGGTCCAGCGCTTCTGGGCATCGACATCCGACACCGTCCAGTTGTATCCGTCCTGGTCCTGCCCCTCCATCGTGCCTATGAGGACCACCTCGCCGGAGATTTCGGTGGCCTCTGCCGGGGTGTCGTTGGGCTCGACTTCGTAGAGGGAGGGCTGGGCATGGGCCGGGTTGGAGGCCATACACATGGCGAGCAAAGCGGCTGCCGTCGATTTCAAGCCGAGACGAAGAGTCCTCATGGGTAGCATTCCTCCTGACCGTAGATACGGTTTTCAGCGGTCAAGCCGCCAACGGCGGGTATAGGGGCAAGACGGTGAATGTGCCGTTGCGCTGGTCAGCGGCATTCCACGAGCTGCCCCTCGCCCTCTTCCAGCTCGCGACAGTCGACGATCTCGCCTTGTTCGTTCTCGCAACAGATTTCGAAGACGTCGGTGTCGATGTCCCCAGGGTCTCCACCCGGATCATTATCCTCGCCGGGCCCTGGCGGACCCTGTCCGCCGCCCCCGCCGGAATCGCCTGGTCCACCACCACCACCCCCGCCGGAATCGCCTGGTCCACCACCACCACCCCCGCCGGAATCGCCGGGGCCATTTCCGCCCCCACCGGAATCGCCGGGGCCACCACCACCATCGGCTTCCGAGCCGATTACCTCGAGCGTGCATCGGTTCAAGGGTGTTTCAACAGAACTGAACACTGTAAACGGACCGGAATGCCCGACGGCTCCGATTCCTGCTGTTGCCCGGACCCAACCGATTCCGGCGGCTGGAGGCAGCTTGTCGCACCAGGCGCAGGAGAGCACCTGTGAACTGCCGGTTCCCAATTGGACGCAGTGCTGCATGGGGCGACCGCGGAGGAGCTTGATGAGCTGACCGTTCCAGACCCTCCAGATAGTGCGGTACTCCCTCACTGCCTGGCCCCCGTACCGGGCCATCGCGAGCACCTCGCCGGTGTCTGGGTTGACCCTCCACCAGGCCATGGGACTGGCGGCAGAATCGCCGTTCCCCTGCGCGACCAGGGCCAGGTACCCGGACTCGAGATCTCGATCGAGAAGTCTCCGCGCAGGGCCGCCGATGGACGCCAGCAATCGAGGGTTCCGAGCCCTTCTGGTCACGACAGCCAAGGGCAGCCCGTTGTCCACCTGCCGACGGATCTCACTGGCTGCCGAGCTGTCTGCTCCCGAATCGCCGGGCAGCAGTCTCTCCTCGACCAGGCTTTCCCACACACCTCCCAGGATCACCTCTTCGGGCGCCAGCGAGATCTGGCTGCCCCTGAGCTTGAACACCCGGCGCCCGTTGCTGACGATATCGATCACGGCCTCGGGGTGGTTTGGCCCGGGTGCCAAGGCCTCCGTCAGAATCACGACCCCGGGCTCGTCGCGGAAGCCCTTGATCTCCGGTCGGTCCTTCCAGATCCACTCGAGTGACGAGAAGATCGTGGCCAACTTGAACTGCGAGGCATCCGCTCTCTCCGATGGCATCGGCAAGCAGGCGAGACTGTCGCAACCTGTGAGTGCGGCAGCTTGGAGCGCTTCGAGCTCAGTTCGGGACTCCTCGAACCATGCCAGCATCGAGTCCAGAACGAATCCTGGTGGATGATCGCCCGCGGCGACGAAGACCTCGTCCGATCGAGCGAGTGCCGTCGCGATACTCATTGCCAGAGAGCCCGTGGCTCTATCCGTTGGTTGCGACTCGCTGGCGTCGAACCAGACTCGCTCCGACGTCGTCTCGCTTCCGTCTGGTGCCAGCAGAGTGACGACGAGTCGTACAGAGCTCAGCGCCATCAGGTCGGGGTTGCTCGAGCCGCTCGGACTATCAAGGTTGTTCAGGGCCGAAGCCGCCGCATTGGTCTTGGATGAGAGTTCTTGAAAGAGGTCGGCGGCGCCGAGATTGAGGGCCTCGGGAGGGATCAACGTACCGTCAATGCTGAGCACCTTCGCCCCGGCAGGCAGGTCGGCGTTGAAGAAGGGAATCAAGAACCTGGTCTTCGCAAATTCCGGCTCCCCTGCAGCGTCGGCCAGGAGCAGCTGATCGGGAACCAGCGTCAGCCGCAGAGGTCGCCCGACGAGATTGGCACTCGGAGCTTCGATCGGGTCGATGAGCGGGTTGGTTGCGAGCCGATCTCCGAGCCGCTGATCCACCAGGACTTCCAGACGGATCCGATGCGTAAGCTCCTCGGGAATCTTGCCGCCGAAGGTGGCGAGGGCCTCTACTTCAGGCGCGCTAGCAGATCCAAATGCGGGATGCGCTTGCCGCCAAGCCTCGGAAGGCCCGAGCCGATACTCGACCCAGAAATAGGTCCGGGCTTCCTCGACCATCTCGTTCAAGCCTTTAGGTACTCCCAGACGCACCCCTGCATCCTTCAACTGACGGACGATGAAGGCGCGCTCTGCCTTCGCTTGGAGGAGAAGCTGATCGGTCTCCGGGGTGTCGGGCGTCGCCGATGCGGCCGAGGCTGACCTGGCGTTGGCAGAGTATCGTTTCTGCGCCTCGCGCATTCCGTCCTCGTCCCATGGATCAGCCGCCGGCAAAGGACGAATCAGCATCGCCACCAGCTTCCGGGCATCTCCAGGAGAGAGCTCACCTTGCGATATGCGGGCTTCGAAGCCCGCGTCGCGGAGTAGCGTCGCCAGCAGGACGGCCTGGTCGATGGAGTTGCCACCACGACTCATCAGGGTGCCAGTGGCGCCGCGAAGCAGACCTGGATAGGGCTCGAAGGCGATCCACTCGCTGACGAACTGCAGGATCTGAGTAGCGTCGTAGTCGAGTTTGTCCAACCGAGCCTCGAGCTCGAATTCCTCGCGGTGGACATGAGGGCGCGCCTCTTCGGCGAAATCAACAAGGGCGAAGAGCGTCGACGAGATCTCGTCGCTCAGACCCATTGCACAGCCGCCCGAGGTAGCGCCGGATTCAGCGAGACTGCGATTCGAAATCAGACCGAGGCTCACTACAGCGAGCGCAGCCGCGAGGATCTTTGTGGACAGCATTGTCTTCTCCTCTCACCTCGGTCAGGACAAATCGTCAGATCTTCGCCGCCACCGTGCCGGCGATCTCGATCAGCCCAGCCTTGAGCTCCTCCTGGGTAATCGGCAGCTCCTCCTGGACTGTTATCACCTGGGCGCCGACGAAGAGTGCTTGGTTGTCGTCGAGAAGAACGCAGACCTGGGCGTTGTTGATCGCGAAGGCTTCGAGGCCAAGGCCTTCGATGTACTCGAAGTCGACACTGCTCTGGTCTTCGTAGCCCTTGTAGGCGTCGTAGTTGCCGCGGGCGATTGTGCCGAAGGAAAGCGTGTTGCCGTCGACACCGAAGAGCACCGGGTAGCTGCATCCCATCTCGGTGCCCTCCGGCGGTCCGAGCGGCAGCTTGCCACCCAGAGCCCCATCGACTTCGGTGGCGCTCATCAAGTCACACATGGACGGCTCGGGCTCGGCCTCTCGCGGGGTGGAATCGGGCTGAGAAGTCTCGGCGGTCTCCGGGGCAGCAACCTCAGGACTCTTCTCCGTGCCACCGCCACAGCCCATCGACCCGATCAATCCGATCGAAAGGCCCAGCACAGTCGTAATCTTGTAATCGATTCTCATCGTCCCTCCTATCCATCGTCCTTCGGCTTCTTGAACATGCCGGATAGACCCTTCTTCTTATTCTTCTTCTTGCCGTCATCGGCGTCTTGGGCCTGCATGCTCTCGATGTCGGGGATGATCTCGATCTCAGTGTAGTGAGAGGGCCATTTGAAGGTATCGCCGGAGATGGACTCCTCGCGCAGTAAGGTGACCGCGGTATTCGAGTTGTTCGTCTGGGATTTGCCCTTCTTGTTGGTGGAGGTCATCTGATTGGTCATTTTGAGAGGGAAGCCTTCGAGCTTGCCGAGCTCTTGATTGATCAGCTCGTCCAGACCCTCATTGCCGCTCTTCATTCCCCGGTCCGGACGCAACCAGACACCGAAGCCTCTGGAATCAAGATCGCTCGTGGCCCAGATGTCCTGCAGCATCTCGGTCCTGGTCTGCCTCTTCATACCCATCATGTTCATCTTCATGGTGTACTCGGTCTTGAAGCGGTAGTGGGTTGTCGAGTGTCCTAGAACCTCTCCGCCCGGCTCCTCCAGCAGCTTCTCGCTCGAGATGTCGGTGAACTCCATCTTCATCATGCCGCCCGACTGTTCCATCATGTTCATCACGGTACCCAGCGTGGCCATCATCTCTTCCATGTCGAACCTGCCAAAGGTCTCGTCTTTGGGGTTGACCAGGTAGACGTTGTCACCACCATCGGTGGTGACGAGGTAGTTCCCCTCAGAGAACCAGCCCTCCTTCTCCGCGGAGCTGAACTCCACCCGGGCGTTGTCACCGTCGACCCAGGCCTTGACCAACGACTGGTTGACCTTCTTCTTGCCTGCCATCTGGTCCTTGGTGACGGACTCGTAGTAGTGACCGGCATTGGCTATGGTCGCTGCAAAGAGCAGGGTGGTGATGCCGAGAAAGGCGATCAGGGATGTGTTCCTCTCGAGTCTCATTGCGAAATCTCCTCCTGCGAGGGTTTGTTCAGATTGTCCACTACTCCTAAGAACGGAATCTCTAGCGAAAACCGCCACCGCGAGGTCTCTTGACCCTCGACAAAGGACACTCGATCGGGGCGAGTTGGGGCGCTCTGATGCATCGATGGATGCGTGAGTCTATCGCGAGAGGGCACTCGCTGGGACCGTACCTGCGACTTGCTGTTGCGCGGTCAGCCCCAGGAATCGCACCGAGGCAGAGGTGGACTGGGCAGCGTGACTAAGAGCTTGCGATGTTGCAGGATGGTCCGGAAACTGCAGGATCAGGCGGCGCGTGATCGCGGCGTGGATCTCGGGATTGCGCGAGATGTCCTGCTCGGCGCCGAAGTCGGTTGCCAGAGCCCGGAACAGTAGATCGGCGGCGCCTGGATCAGATTGGTCCAGAAGCGAGGACGCAGCGCTCAGGCGGACCGAGGGCTCCTCATCAGACAACAGCGGTGCCAGGATCGACAAGCACTGTGGGTCATGAAGCTCGCCGGCCGAATCCGCCAGTTGCCAGCGGAACTGATCGGTTTTGACATCGCGCTCGCTCTTGCGGGCCAGGATGCGGTCGCGTTCGCCCCAGGCCATGTTGGTGACCATCTGACGGACGCGCTGCCAGTCCTGCTGGTCGGGCGGCATTCCCATATAGGTCTTGGCCGCCATCTTGACGCCTTGCCAAAGCAGGGGCTTGAACCGCTTGTACCAGCGAGCCGCCGTTCCACGACCGAAGTCCCAGTCTCTTTTGTCGACCAGAGCCAAGAGCTCGGGGATCTGCGAGCGATCGCCGAGCTCCAGAAGGCCGGTGCGCATCATGGCCTCGAGCCACTCATTCTGGTGTCCGTCGGAAACCATCTCGTGGAGCACCGAGCGGGACCGGTCGCCCCCGGTCTCCACCAGATCGCGGATGAGGTCGGGTCGATAGTCCCAGTCGCCGGGTGGCACGTTGCGCTTATCCAGAAACTTGGCCGCGAATTCATAGCCCGCATCATCTCCGGCCCGCAAGAGGGCCCTGGCTGCCAGATACCGAGCTTCAGCATCATCAGCGCCGTGGTTCTCGCTCATGGGCTGCTGCTGATTGGCGTTCGAGGTCCATGGCGCGAAGGACTTGGCCTTCTTGTAGCCCGCAATGATGCCGGTGCCGGTCTTGAGATCCTTGCGCATAGCCTCGATGGCATCGGGGTCCCGGTAGGCCGCCACCAGGCCACCGAGGGCAATGGGACGGATCTCTTTTGGCTTGCCCTTCTTCCACATCGACTGGAGCGGCTGAATCGCCTGATTGTCGGCGGCGAAGGAGAGGCCCTGGACGCCGCCGGTCAGGGCTGTCAGATCGGGCTTCTTCATCTGGACCATGTCGATGAGCGTCTGCATCACGGCGGACCTCTGTTGGCTGGTCAGCTGCCCGCTGCCCACCAATTTGCCGAGGCCGTGGGCCGCCACCGCTTGGATTTCGGGCACTGGATCCATCTGCGCGCCATAGGCGGCGAGGTCGAAGGCGAAGTTCATGTATGGCTCCTCCCATAGCTCCGCGAATAGCACTCCAGCGTCGTTGGGACCCATCAAGAGGGCTCCATCGATGCATTGATCCTGCAACCAGTCGTTCTTCTGGCCGCTGGGAATGGCTGAGCCCATGGAGGTCAGACAGCCGCGATAGAAGCGCGAGGCATCCTCGGTGTAGCCCGCTGTCGTCAAGGTTGCGGCGGCCCCCAGACCCCGCACCCAGGGATCGATCATGGCCGAGTCCATCGTCTTCTGCATTTGCTGCATCTGGTTGTTCATTCCCGAGGGCATGCCACCGCCACCAGTCGAGCTGCCCAGGATTCCCATCCCCATCTGTTTCATCATCCCCTTCTTGCCCCCGAGCATCTTCATGGGGTTCGTCGCCGCCATCATTTGATCCATGCCGGCGAGGGGGTCGACGAGGGTCTGCGAGCGCAGGGCCTCGACGATCTGCTCGACAGCCTGTTGGCGAAGATCTGGCGGCAGAGCGTCCTTGCCGTCATTGAGGAGGTAGTCGAGCAGGATCGAGTTAGGGTGCTCGGCCAGAACTCCTGCATCGACCATCTGGCGCAGCCTGGCCTCCTCTGCGGCAGCCGGCCAGGCGATAGTCACTAGAGCCAACAGAGCTGCAATCCACGAATGTACTCGAGCCCCTCCCACTCGTCGGTTCTGTTGAAAATTCATGTCCATTGCTCCCTGTGGATCGATTGACTAGTCAAGGGATTTGGGATCTCCGAGTCGCTTCATCTCTGTCGTCCTGCCATCGGGTGAGGTGTAGGTAAGACCGGTGGCTCCACCGTCACCACCGATCTCGAAAACCCACCGCCCTCCTGTAGCGTCCTCGAACTCGTTGGCGCTGACGGGTCCCATCACTGGGGGCGAAACGTCGGCCCACAGCGGTACCGCGATCAGGAACTCTCCGCATGCGGATTCAACATTCCAGGTCCGCAGGCTCTCGCCAGATGCTCCATAGTGGCCCTCCACCCGAGTGCGGACTTGGGAGCCCTCGATCTTCTTGCTCTCGTTGAACCGATGGAGGACCTCGCAGTACTCGGATTCGTGCTTTGGAGCGGTCGGCGCGGTGGTTGATTGGGGCTGACGGCTCGGAGCCTGCGGCGCTGCCGCCCTGTTGGCACTGGGATCCTGCTGGTAGGCCTCCAACTGTGCCATCGCCTCCATGGCGAGCTTCTCGGCACTACCTTGGTCGGCGCTGGCCTTCCTGGCGTGGTCATTCTCGGGATCCAGATTCAATGCCATGTCGTAGTACACGCGTGCCTGAATGTCTTCGCCTGCCGCCGAGAATCCATCGGGCAGAGCATTGGCGGCCCGCGGCGAGTCTTGGTGAACCGCCTGGTTGAGCTGGAGGACTTCGACTCCCTGTTCCTGATTGCCCTGGGCGAGAAGGCTTCTCCCCAATCTCTCCATTCCGTCCTCGTCGAACTCGTACCTTTGCCTCTGGTGGAGGTCGGTCAAGAGCTCCTGCCGGGCCTGTTCGAGAGTGCACGTCGCGATGGCAGCGGCCAACGCTTCGGATGCGAGTGGCTTGGCTGCATGGGCCACTGACGGCAGCAACAGCGATATGGCAGCCAGGAGAACGGGTAGATAGGTCTTTGGACTTGGAGCCATTGGCGATCTTCGAGTCAATTCCTTTCCTCCAGAATTCGGATTCACTACTAGGTACGCGAATCACCGAAGCTTCCCGCCATGCGACGCTGGAACCATGGCGTCGAACGATGGTTGTTGGAGACATGACAGAGAAGATCGCGGTCGACGCGGTTGCATGATGCTCGTAGACCGGTCGTGAGATCCGGCTGCAAGTCGATGGCGCCTGTTCGACGATCGGGCAATGCGAGTTCGCCACTCGCGCCCGGCAGAGCCGGCCTTTTCCGCTCGACTCAGAGTTGTTGTAGGATTCGCCCCGTCAGTCACAGAGAGAGTGGGGGTGAATCAGGGACTGCTGGCACCGATGGAGGTGTCGGCGGAAAAGGGGGCAACGTGGAAGCGAGACATCGCGGTGCTCGTTGGAGCGTCATTCTCGGATCGGCAGTCTTCGGCCTGCTCGTCATGGCAGGCTCGCCTCTGGCCGCCGGTGCAGGCGAGCCGTCGGCAGAGGAGCTGGCGCAGTACCGGGCGCGGTACCAGAAGGCCCTGGGTATTCTCTGGGCGGGTCGTCCGATGGAGGCCATCGACCCCCTCTTCCAGCTCTATCAGGACGGCGGCTGCTTGCATCACAAGTGCGAGATGCGTCTGGCCCAGGCCTATCGGTATCTGGGCGAGTTTCACGAGGCCCATCGCTGGGCCGTCAGTGCGGTCGAGCGCGCTCATCGCAAGGAGCTCTCGGGAGCCGAGGAGTACAACGAGCTGGGAATCTGTCTGTTCGAGAAGGCGAAGCTCGACCCGGCCAGGTTGCCGGAGTCGGTGACCGCTCTGCGTGAATCCGTGGCCCGGCATACCGCCCCGGGAGACACCTATCTCTACAACCTGTCGCAGGTTCTGCTGGCCGCCGGAGAGGCGGCAGAGGCGGGTGCCATCCTGCAGACCTTTCAGGACGCCGGCGGACTGCGACCCATCATCGAAAAGGGCGAGGCCGTCCTCGGCGAATACCAGAGACTGGCCGTTGTGGAACGCAAGTACGCCAAGTACACGACAGAGGCCAAACGGCAGGGGACCGAAGGCCAGATTCTCATCCGGGCCCTGATCGATGCCGAAGGCAATGTCGCCGACACCGAGGTGCTCCACGGTCTACCCAACGGTCTCACCGAAGAGGCCCTGAAGGCGCTGCGACGGTCGACCTTCCGTCCGGCGACGCTCAATGGCGAGCCGGTGGCGGCCCTCTATCACCAATCGGTGGACATGAAGCTGACAGCGGCCCTGGTCAGCCAGCGTCGCATCGGAGGCGGCGAAGACGGGAACTGATCCCCTCTCATCGTCGCTCCTGCAATGCCTCTGAGCACCTAGAATTCGAGGGCAGCTGTGCTAATTTGATAGCGGAGCTGCCATGACCCGTACTTGCCTGCGAATCGCCATCTTTGGCGCCTCCGTCTGCTGGATGCTTCTGCAGGGAGCCTGCGCCAGGGAAGCTCCGCGACCCATCGCTCCTGAGCGGATCCTCTTCATCACCATAGACACTCTGCGCGCCGATCACCTGAGTGTCTACGGATATCCCCGGCTGACCTCGCCGAATCTGGACCGGCTTGCCGGCGAGGGTGTGATGTTCGAGAAGGCCATCGCCCAGTGGCCGAAGACCACGCCCTCCTTCGCCTCCATGTTCACCGGTCAGTACCCGCAGACGACAGGGATGACCCATAGGGCGGCGAAATGGCTCGACAGCGACTATCTGACGTTGGCGGAGATGATCGAGTCGGCGGGCTACTGGACAGGGGCCGTCGTGTCCAACCCGATGCTGTCGGTCGAGCTTGGATGGGACCAGGGCTTCACAGAGTACTGGGAGACCTGGCTGACCGACGAGGATCTGGGCGCCGACCCGGCGAAGTATCGGACCGTGGTCAACGCCCTGCGGGTCAACGAGCTGGCACGGCCGATGTTGCAGAGGGCCGCCGAACAGGATCGCTCCTTTGTCTGGCTGCACTACTCGGATCCCCACGCGCCGTACATTCTGCCGCCGGGAGAAGACAATCCGTTCCTCCGCGACGAGCTCGACCAGGGCAACGAAGTCGTCGAGGGAGTGATTCCCCGGGCAGCCAGAATCGGTGCCCAAAGGCGGTATGGCTACTATTTGGCTCAATACGATGCCAACATCCTGCTGGCCGATCGGTTGATCGGCGAGATCCTCCAGGAGGCGGAAGCGCTCGGCCTGTTGGAGGATTCTCTGATCGTCTTCACCTCCGACCATGGCGAGGGCATGGGAGAGCACGGCGCCTACTTCAGGCATGGCCAGTTGCCCTACAACCCCGGTCTGCATGTGCCTCTGTTTTTCAGGTTCAGCGATCAGGGTAGGCGCGGTCAAAGGGTGGAGCTGCCGGTCGAGTTGGTCGATCTGTACCCGACGTTTCGGGAGCTGCTGGCCGTCGAGTCGGCGGTCGGGCTCGAAGGACGAAGTCTGCTGCCCTTTGTCCACGACTCGGCCGATGAGCCCATCGATCCGCGGGACTTCGGCTATGCGTTTTCGGAAGCGGGACATCCGATGGCCAAGCGCAGCTACTACCGAACCGTCCAGGACCAGCGCTGGAAGCTGGTCTTTCACCCCGAGGTGAACCACAAACGGAGGGGACAGGCACCGCCCCTCATCGAGCTCTACGATCTGGAGGAGGACCCCCTGGAGCTGAACAATCTGGCCGGACAGCACGAAGAGGAATTCGATCGCCTGTGGGAGGCGCTGACCGCCTGGATGAACCAGGGCCAGGACTCGAGCTCAGAGGTGGCGGAGGGTGAGGGCCACAGCGAAGAGACCCTCAAGGCCCTCGAGGCCCTGGGCTATCTGGACTGATCGCGGATCGATTCCTGCCAGATGACGAGACGAACCTCCCTGGCGCTCCTCGGCCCCGGTCTACTGGTGGCGGCCACCGGGGTCGGGGCCGGAGACCTGGCCACGGCCAGCATTGCGGGCAGCAAGTTGGGTGTCACTGTCCTCTGGGCGGTAGTGCTGGGCGCATTTCTGAAATTCGTCCTGACCGAGGGCTTGGCTCGCTGGCAGCTGGCTACCGGCCAGACTCTGCTCCAGGGGGTGGTCGCACACCTGGGCCGGACGGCGGCCTGGATCTTCCTGTCGTACCTGGTGATCTGGAGCGTCGCGGTTGGTCGGGCGCTGGCCAGCGCCTGCGGCATCACCGCCTTCGCCCTGCTACCGATCCTTGAGAGTCCGGAGGCGGGCAAGCTCGTCTTCGGTGCCCTGCACGCCGTTCTGGGGGTGGTGTTGGTCGTGGTGGGCGGCTACCGGCTCTTCGAGCGGGTCATGAGTGCCGCCATCCTGTTGATGTTCGTATCCGTCGTGGCCACGGCCATCCTCTTGCGGCCTGACCTGGGATCCCTGGTCGCAGGACTCGTTCCGACGGTTCCCGAGGGCCCGGATTCGTTGATCTGGACGGTGGCACTGTTGGGCGGTATCGGAGGCACTGTGACGCTCCTCTGCTACGGCTACTGGATTCGGGAAGAGGGCAGGGAGAGCATCGATGACATCCGGACCTGTCGGCTCGATCTGGTGTCGGGTTATACCGCTACTGCGATCTTCGGTCTGGCCATGGTGGTGGTGGGATCGACGGTCGAGATCAAAGGGGGTGGAGCCGGACTGCTGGTGACTCTGGGCGATCGACTGCAGCAGATGCTGGGAAGGACCGTTCGCGGGCTTTTCCTGCTGGGCGCCTGGGGAGCCGTCATGAGCAGCCTGCTCGGGGTCTGGCAGTCGGTGCCCTACCTGTTCGCCGACCTTTGGGGCCTGCTGGTAGGAACGAACGGATCCTCGGGTCGGGAAGTCTCCACTCGAGGTCTGCCGTACCGCGGATTTCTGGTCTTCCTGGCGGCCAGCTCCATCGTCGGCCTGGTTTCTAGCTTCGTTCAGATCCAGAAGGTGTATGCGATTCTGGGCGCTCTGTTCATCCCGATGCTGGCTCTGGTTCTGCTGCTGCTGAACGGCCGCGGAGACCGGGTGGGGGAGAGCCATCGCAGCCGGTGGCCGACCCAGTGGGTCCTGGCCGGCACCCTGGTACTGTTCGTGGCGTTCGGTCTGCTGGAATTCGGCCCATGGAGGTGAGTATAGAAGCCGTTCGCCGCATCCGGCGCAATGCCCCTTGGATCTGTGTGCTTTGGGTGATGTTCGCGTGCGTAGGCCCACGCTCGTCGGTCGAGCAGGGTCTGGATGAAGTGGCCGGTCCCCCGGATGTCATCCTGGTGACGTTCTGTACCATGCGTGCGGATCGGTTCGGTGTCTACGGAGGTCGTGATCTGACGCCGACCATCGACTCGCTGGCCGAGCAGGGAGCCGTCTTTCGGAACCACTATACGCAGGCTTCCTTCAGCGGCGCCTCGTTTGCCTCGATCATCACCGGCAGGTATCCGTCTGGACATGGGGTATACGACCATCCGCGCCGATTGGACGATGAGCTGGTGACGGTGGCCGAGGTCTTCCACCAGGCCGGATACGCGACCGGCGGCTTCCTGACCCATACCTATCTGAGACCTAAATGGAACTACCTACAGGGTCTCGAGGTCTACAACGGCTACGATCGATCCAGGTTGGGTTTGAAAGCGTTGATGAGCCGTTCGGTGGGCTCGCCGGGGGACCAGGTGAGGGAAGCCCTGCAATGGGCCGACAGCTTTGGTGATCGACCCTACTTTCTCTGGCTGCAGCTCCAGCTCACCCACCACTTTCCCCAGGTCAAACCGCCGTTCGTCGAGGAGAAGGATTTCGAGGCCGCCCGGGGTTTTCGGCGCCAGACCGAGGGAGCCACCAATGCCCAGCGCATGTTCGCCTTCGATGAGCTAGGCGTGACCGAGGAGCAGCTCCGGGGCTATGTCGCCGCCTACGATGGTGCCGTGGCCAGATCGGATCGACTCCTGTCGCGAATTCTCGCCGGGCTCGAGGAGCGGGGTCGGCTCAACGACGCGATCATCGTGATCACCGCCGATCATGGTGAGACCCTGGGTGAGAAGGGGCTCTTTGCCACCCATGACTCCAACCTCCTGGAGCCCACCAGCCGCATCCCGTTGGTGATTCGGGTGCCCGGACTCGAGTCGCGCCGGGTCGAGGCTGTGTCGCGAAACATCGATCTGCTGCCCACACTGGTGGAATTGGCCGGCCTGGAGCCTCCTGCCGACCTTCCCGGCACCAGCCTGGTACCGCTCCTCCGGGGTGAGGAGACGGACCTTCCGGCCTTCTCCGAGACGCGGCCCAAGGTGGCGGAGAGGGGCAACTTCGACAGATACCGACTCCTGGTGGCCGGCGTCGACGGCAAGATCCGGTCGATCCGTAAAGGTGACTACAAGCTGATTCTGTTCCCGACCCCCCACGGTTACGAGCTCGAACTCTACGATGTCGTGCGCGATCCCGTAGAGTCCGACAACCTGGCCTCGGCAATGCCCGCGGTCGCCCGCCGGATGGCGCGGGAGCTGGAGCAGTGGTTTTCTGCCTACGACCAGGCCGACATCGTGCCTCTGGAGCTGGAGGAGGAAGACCTGGAGTCGTTGCGAACCCTGGGCTATATCGACTGATCTCAGGCGGTGCTGGGGACGGACAGCTCCTGCAAGGCTTCGGGGAACCGGCGACGGAACTGGTTCTCCAGTGCGTCCCGCACGGGCACCACCTCGCCGAAGACCGCCTCCCAGACCGGTGTGGTTTCCATGCAGAGGATGGTGAGCACCTTGCCGTGCCAGGGCTGCATGGATTGATAGATCGTGTCGTACATCTCGATCCTCGAGTCCTGCGGATAGGTCAGCTTGTCGCCGGGATCAGGCACCAGGTGCATCTGCAGCACCTTGCTCTCGCCACCGCGGTGGCGGATTCCGCGGACCACCGGCGGGCTCAGCCAGAGAGCTCCCAGGGACACGAAGTCCACCTCGTCCGGAGAGAACAGAGCCATCATCCTGCCGGCCAGGGAGGCATAATCTTCCCGCCAGCCCTTGTAGTAGACGATGGGGTTGATATGGAAGCCGGTGGCACAGCCTCGGTCTCGTATCGCGCGGGCGGCCTGGAGTCGACCGTTGAGTGTGGCGGTACCGTGCTCCTCGTTGCGGATGATGGTGTCGGTGTTGAGCCACCAGGAACAGACCACGTTGTGGGGAATCTCGTGTCGCAGCAGATAGTCGATGCGGTCTGACTTCGTCTTGAGCTCCAATCTGGCATTGGGGTGCTCGCGAGCGAACCCGAACAGAGCGTCGAGGACCCCGTGCCGATTTCCCCAGGCCAGGGAGTCCGACATGTGGCTGGTGCTCACGTGGTAGAAGACCTCGGGATCCAGTTCGACTTGGGAGAGTCTCGACGCCAGGTCATGGGAGATTTCCACCAGTTCTCCCATGGAGGCGTTGACATTACAGAAGCTGCAACCGAGGGCGCAGCCGGTCACCGCCTCGATGATGCTGAGCTGGCAACAGTTGGCGTCTTTGGAGAAGAAGGGACAGAGGGTGAAGACCTTGGTCGGGGTGGCCCGTTCGAGGATCTGGGCCTTGGCCCGACGCAGGCCGCTCAAGGGCTCCGTAGGGTAGATCTTCTCCAGCGACCGCAGACGGTTCAGATGGGCTTCCAGTCGATCCAGGAGCAGGCTCTTGCGGTCTGCAGAGTCTTCCGGAATCTGCGACTCCCACTCCGACCAGAGTGTGACCAGGGGTGTCTCTCGCCACATCTCCAGATCTCTGGCGGCCAACGCCAGACTCTGGACCTCCTCGAACTCCAGGCTGTGGCGATCGGCCAGTCCCTGGAGAAAGGCCTGATCTTCGGCCTCCAGGGCAGGCAGGAGGGTGTCCCGGTAGATTCGTTCGCGCAGCTGGGGATCCATGGTGGCCTCCTCTCTGGAGCAGCCTCTTTAGGCGGTAGTGGTCCGGATCGGAACGCCGGCAGGTACCAAAAACGCTAGCAATTCCCGGTCGGAAATGCGCCACTCGTTTGGGTAGGTAAGCCCGGCCGTGCTAGCGTCCGCTAGTTTCTCGCTGACCGAGCTGCGAGCGGAGGTGTCATGGACTCAAGACCGATCTTCAGCGACCTGGTGGGGGTGATGGCCGTTGTCACCATGGTGCCGGTTTTCTTCGTCTGGCTGGAGAAGAGGACGCGCTGGAAGGTATTCAACTATCTGCCCGCCATCATCTGGATCTTCCTGACGCCGATCTTTCTCAGCAACCTGGACGTCATCCCCTTCTTGCCGTTCGATCGCAGCATCATCCCCCGATCGACGCCGATCTACGACTTCTACAAGGTCTGGGCGGTGCCCATGTTCATCGTGTTGATGCTGCTCGATATCAACATCCGCGAGTCGTTGAAGGTCGCCTGGCGGGGGGTGGCCGTGTTGATCATGGGTGCGCTGGGCATCGTCTTCGGGGCCGCCATCGCCTTCTATCTCTTCCGCAACGATGTGCCGCCCAACACCTGGTCCGGTTTCGGTGCCCTGGCGGGAAGCTGGATCGGCGGTACGGGCAATCTGATGGCGGTGGCCGAAAGTCTCGACACCCCGGGCGAGATGGTGGGCATGGTCGTCCTGGTGGATAACATCGTCTACCTCTTCTACTTCCCGATTATCCTGATGAGCAAGAACTGGGCGGCCCGGTTCAATCGCTTCTCCGGTGTGAGCGAAGAACAGATACGACACATCGCCGAGGCCACTCAGGAGGTCGAGAAGAAGACCCACGAGGTCCATTTCAAGGACCTGCTGACTCTGCTCGGATGGGGATTCACGGCGATCCTGGTGGCCAACTTGGTGGCCAAGGTGCTGCCGGCGGTACCGCCGGTGCTGACCGAGAAGACCTGGGCAATGCTGCTGGTGACGACCTTCGGCATCATCATGTCGAGCACCCCTCTCAAGAAGGTCCCCGGGACCGAGCCTCTGTCCATGACCCTGGTCTACATCTCCATGACCATGATCGGGGCATCTGCGGACCTGAGGAATCTGGGCGCTGCCGCCTGGTTTCTGGTGGCCGGCTTCATCTGCATCGGCGTTCACTTCCTGTTCATCATCATCGGTGCCCGACTCTTCAAGCTGGATGTGAGCATGGCGGCGGTGGCCAGTGTCGCCTCGGTGGGCGGAGCGGCTTCGGCTCCTATTGCGGCGGGCTACCACCGGGAGGAGCTGGTTCCGGTGTCGATCATGCTGGCGCTCATCGGCTATGGGTTGGGCAACTACCTCGGCGTCGCCGCCGCCCAACTCTGCCAGCTGATGCTCTGAGCTCGGCACTGAAGAGAGTCGGCACGGCCTGTCGACCGGGGACTCCGGAACGCTGCTCCATCCCTCGATCGGGCTTTCTCTGCCCGCCGGCCGCAGGAAATCTTGCCTCGAACTGTTTCTCATCCCAGGAAGGGCAACGGAATGAGAACGGGAAAGAGACGAATTCGAGATTTGATCGGGTCTGCTCTGTCGTTGTTGCTGATAGGCAGCCTCCAAACCGACACCTCCTTGGCGGCAGAGCGGCCCGATTTTTCAGGTCTGTGGCAGCTGAATGAGGAGTTGAGCGAAGACCCCAGAGAGAAGATGCGCGACAGCATGGGAAGAGGTGGCGGCCGGGGTGGCGGTGCGGGAGGAGGATCGGGCAGTGGCGCCGGTGGTTCCCGCGGCGGTCGGGGAGGAGGAGACCGCGAGGGCATGCAGGATCGTATGCGAGCGATGAGAGAGAGAATCCAGACTCTCGAGATCATCCACCAGGATCCGGAGCTGTCCATCGTCTTCGCCGACGACACCAACCGGACGATCTACACCGATGGGCGGGAGTCCCCCGACGGGCTCGGGGCTGGGTATCTGGAAGGCAAGGCGAAATGGAAGGGTGGGTCGAAGCTCGTCTTCCAGTCCGAAACAGCCAACGGCAGCGAGATCACCGAGATCTACGAGTTGAACGACTCCGGCGAGCTGTTGTTCGTCACCGTGAAGATGAAGGGCGATGGCCGGCGGCCCGATTTGAGCTTTCGTCGCGTCTATGACGCGGCCGACGTCAGCGTTCCTGTGCAGCAGGATTCCGACTCCGACATCGGCTGACCTGCCCTGATCGCCATGGCCACGATCGTCGACAACATCGCCATTCTCAGCGACCTCTTGACCCTCGGTGCACCTGTCGTCCTGGGACTGTTGGCCATGGCCTACCTGGTGCTGCTGTTGTCGTGGCAGAAAACCTCGGCCTCCGTCCGGACGCACGCGGATCCGCCAACCCAGAATCGTTCCGCCTGAGGCCGCCGGTTCGACGCTCTGTGCTAGCGTCTCTCCGCTAACCGAGGAGGGACCGGATGAGCGCTCTCGATTGGTTGCTGGAAGACGATGCCCCCGGAGTCCAGCTCCTGGCCCGGACGCGGCTCCTGGGTGAGTCTCCGGAGTCTCGACGCAACCGATCCCTGCGACGGCGGTGCAACGAGTATCCGGCGGTAGCCGGGATGATTGCCAGACTCGACGATCCGGTCGCTAGCCGCCAGTACAAGAAGTACGAGGGCCACTTCTGGACCCTGATCTTCCTCGCCGAGATGCAGGCCGACGGCCGGTCCACCGCCATTCGAAGGATTGCCGAGCGGGTCCGGGGACTGCAGCACGAGAATGGCGGATTCTCCCCTTATGGCAAGAGCCACCTGGAGATCGTCTGTCTGACCGCCAATATGCTGCGGGCCCTGGTTCACTTCGGCTATGGCGATACCGGGACGGTCGAACGGGGGTACAGACGACTGGCCGCCCGGATCCTGCCGAACGACGGGGTGCCGTGCACCATTATCGATGACTACAGCCTGTTGACCGACTGCAAGATGACGCTGCCGCAGACCCTGCGGTCCGTAGCTGTGGCGCCGTCGGGTCTGGCCGTCGAAGAGATGGAAGGGTTGAAGAGCCTGTTGATCCGCAAGCTCCTGGAGGTCGAGATCTATCGATATGTGCGCCCCGATAGCGCCAGGTTTCGCAAGGAGCTGGTGCCTCTCCGACCGGAGGGCGTGACCCAGAGGGCGTTCACCATCGAGTACAAGACCAACCATCCGCTGGCCAATGCCGATCTGCTGCCCAAGACCGGCTGGCTGCGATTCGGTTTTCCCCATTCGTACAACTCCGATCTTCTGGAGGCGATGCTGTCGCTGGCAGAGGCCGGGGCGGAGCACGATCCTGCCATGGACGAGGCCCTCGACATCATCGAGTCGAAACAGATGTCCGATGGGCGCTACAAGATGGAGGCGTCGCTCAACGGCAAGATGCTGGCCGATGTGGAGAAAAAGGGCGCACCCTCGAAGTGGATCACGCTGCAGGCCCTGACGGTGCTGCGACACTTCGGCAGGATCGAGCTCTGAGCCCTGCCGATCCGTATTCCTAGATCAAGCTGGCCGCCGCCGCGTCGACACCGTTTCTGAAGATCGCCAGGCCGGCACCTTCCTCCGCCAGCCGCCCGGAGACCTTTTGACGGGTCCACTGCGGGTGCTGGAAGGGGTAGAGATAGGCATCCGGGTGGGGCATCAGCCCGAACAGACGGCCGGTCGGATCACAGATACCGGCCACCGCCGCCGTGGAGCCGTTGGGGTTGGACGGCCAGTCCTGTGTCGGTCGGCCGTCGGCATCGCAGTAGCGCACCGCGATCTGCCGCCCCTGATTCAGACGTTGGAGGACTTCGTCGCTCTCGACCAGGAACTTGCCCTCGCCGTGGCGGGTGGGGAGCTCGATCTCGTCGATGCCGTGGGTCCAGACACAGGGCGATCGGGGATCGGCTTTCAGTCGCACCCACGAATCCCAGTAGCCCAGCCGATCGTTGGGCGCCAGGGTGGCCCGCGGGGTCCGATAGTCACCATCGAAGCCGGGGACCATTCCCAGTCGGACCATGGTCTGGAAGCCGTTGCAGATTCCCAGGGCCAGGCCGGCACCGTGGATGAAGCGCACCAGTTGATCGTAGAGTCGCCAGCGGATCTTGTTGGCGAAGACCGTACCGGCTCCCAGGTGATCCCCGAAGGCGAAGCCACCGACAAAGGCGACAATCTGGTAGTCAGTCAGCGACTTCTCCTCCTGACCCTCCAGGAGCTCCAGCAGGTGGACCCGATCCGGTGAGGCTCCCGCCAGTCGGAAGGCTTCGGCGGTCTCCACCTCGCAGTTGAGGCCCAGACCGGTGAGGACAAGGACCCTGACCGCAGAGCGAGCCTCGGCCTGTTCGGTCAGTGGGAGGGAGCGGAACTGGGTGATGCGGTCGTCAGGCATCCTGCAAGCCCTCCTTGAATCGCTGCCGCAGGGTGGTCAGGGGTTCATTCACCAGGGCGCTATCGCCGCGGCGTATGAGGAGGCGAGGGTCTTCGGTCGCCACACCCACCCGGCGATAGTCGAGACCGGAGAACCGCGATTCGAAAGCCTCGGCCTCGTCGGGTCCGACGGCGACGACGAAGCGGCCGTTGGACTCTCCGAAGAGCAGCAAATCATCGGCCAAGCCGCTCTCGGCCGGACACTCCACCAGATCGATCTCGGCCCCAAGATTACCGGCTAGACAGCACTTGGCCAGCGCTACCGCCAAACCACCTTTCGACGGTGTGGCAGCCGAGCGCACGAGGCCGTCGGCGATAGCCCCGGAGACTTGCTCGTACAGGGGTCGCGTTCGAGCGGGATCGACCGATGGCGGGTTGGACCCTACATAGGGTGCCGGCTGGCCGAGCTCCGCCGCCAGGCCGTCGCGCTCGCCGAGATAACGAAAGTACTCGCTGCCACCGGTGTGGGCCCCCGACTCCCCGAGGATGTAGATCACGTCCCCCGATTGCTTGAAGTCGAGGGTCACCGCTCGGTGCACGTCGTCGATCTGTCCGATGGCCGAGAGCAGCAGGGTCGGTGGGACGCAGATCTTCACCCCTCCCATCGTCGATTCGTTCTTCATCGAGTCCTTGCCGGAGATCAGGGGCACTCCGTAAGCGGAGCATAGGTCGTAGAGACCCTGGCAGGCTCGGACCAGCTGTGCCAACTTGTACTCGCCATCCGGCGTGTCGGCCGAGCGGACCGGATCGGGCCAGCAGAAGTTGTCGAGGGCGGCGATTCGATCGAGGCCGGCTCCAGCGCAGATCTGTCGCCGTACCGCCTCGTCGACCACGGTCGTTGCCATGGCGTAGGTATCCAGATCTGAGAGAAAGGGGTTGATGCCTTCGGACAGGACGAGGCCCCTGAAGGATCCGTGGCGTGCCAGTGAGACGGTAGCTTCGGCCGGAATGTCGGCTCCCACGCCGACGAAGGGCTTGATCACCGAGAGCCCCTTGACCTCATGGTCGTAGTGCCGCGCCTTGCGTTCGCCGCTGGTGATGTTGAGCCGGCGCAGCAGACTCCCCAGAGTCTCTCCATACTCTGTTGGCCGCGAGGGTGGTTCCGGCCAGGTCGGGGGATCCCAGCGAGCCACGAGATCCATATCGGGAGCCCCGCCGTGGAGAAACTCCATGTCCAGGAGGGCGACGGTTTCTTCGCCGTAGGTGACTTGCAGCACCGGCTCGGTGGTGAACTCGCCCAGCACCGTAGCCTCGACCTCGAGCCGCTGGGCCAGTGTGAGCAGCTCTTCGATGCGGTCGGGTGGAACGGCCAGAGTCATGCGCTCCTGAGCCTCGGAGAGAAAGATCTCCCAGGGTGCCAGACCGGCGTATTTGAGAGGTGCCAGCGAGAGGTCGAGACGGGCGCCTCCCGGACCCTCGGCCATCTCGCCGACCGATGATGAGAGACCGCCGGCACCGTTGTCGGTGATGGCGCTGTAGAGACCCTGCGAGCGGGCCTCCAGAAGGAAATCGAACATCATCTTCTGGGTGATCGGGTCGCCGATCTGGACCGCCTGCGCCGGCGAGGATTCGTCGAGTGCTGCCGAGGAGAAGGTGGCTCCATGAATCCCATCGGCGCCGATCCGGCCACCGACCATGACGATGGCGTCACCGGCGGCAGCATACTTCTTTTCGCCCGGTGTTCCGGCGATGGAGACGGGTAGCGATCCCACCGTGCCACAGAAGACCAGAGGCTTGCCCAGATAGCGATCGTCGAAGATCTCCCATCCCCTGCCATAGGGGATGCCGCTCTGGTTGCCGCCGTCGATGACCCCCTGGTGGACGCCGTCCCGGATCCTCTTGGGGTGCAGGAGGCCCTTGGGCAGCGGACCCTCGTAGAACGGTGAGGCGAAGCAATAGCCCCAGACATTGACCAACAAGTCGGAGCCGCGACCCGTACCGAAGGGGTCCCGGTTGACGCCGACGATACCGGTGATGGCGCCGCCATAGGGATCGAGAGCCGACGGGGAGTTGTGGGTCTCGACTTTGTACACCAGATGAATCTGGTCGTCGAAGGTGACCACTCCGGCGTTGTCATGAAAGACCGAAACCAGCCACGATCGACCGCCATTGGCTTGCAGCATCTGGTCGATCTCCTCGGTGACTCCGCGAATGAAGGTCTTGAACAGCGAATCGATGGTCTGGGTGCCGCCCACTTCGTCGTGGTAGGTGATACTGGAATTGAAGATCTTGTGTTTGCAGTGCTCACTCCAGGTCTGGGCCAGACACTCCAGCTCGACATCGGTGGGCTCGGTTCCGAGCCCCGCCGTCGATCTGCTGGCCTGGGTTCCGGCCTCGAGGAAATGGTCCCGTATGGTCCGCAGCTCCGCCAGCGACAGGGCCAGCATCCCGTCGCGGCTCAGGCGCTCCAACTCGTCGCTGCTGCCGGAGAGGTCGACTCTCGCCACCGCCGGTGTCTCTCCACCGCTCACCTTGGGTACGCTCAGGTCGGCAGATGCCCGCTGCCAATCGTCGTAGGAAGCCAGGCTCACGGTCTGGATGACCGGATTGGCCAGCAGCTCGTAGGCAATGCGCTCTCCCTGTTCGAGGTCGACGCCATCCAGTAGATACATGATCGAGGTATAGACGGCACTATCCTCGTCCAGCTGCCGTCCGAGGGTGTCACAGACCGCCACCTTGGCGCTCTTGCCCACAGGATCGGCCACTCCGGGCTTGAAGGCGACCCGAATCCCGACGTCGAAAGGGCCGTCCTCGACGCGCCCTACCGCCCCCTGATGGAGAACGGGATCGGCTATCTCGTCGACGACTCGGGCGGCTTCTTCGCCGGAGAGCTCAGCCTCGATGTGGTACACGTCGCGGGTCCGGACCGCTGCGACCGGGATGTCAAGAAAACGACGCACTCTCTCCGCCACGTACTCGCCGCGGGCGTCCCGTAGTCCGCGTCGGGTGGCAATTTCGATCCGATGGATCATGGAATCCCTCCTGAGGTGCCCACTTCTCCTCGCGCAACGATTCTATGGCAGCCGTGGGGGTGATGGGCCAGCAATGGTAGCGTTGGAATGACGAAGATGCGATATCTGGTGAGCTCCATCGTCTGTGTGGCCCTGTTGGCGTTCGTGCTGTCTCCTGCCACGGCAGCCGGCGCCAAAGGAGACAAGGTCCGAGCGGACGACCGATTCGAAGAGGCGGTGTCCGTCACCGAGGTGCAGGTGCCGGTCACGGTGGTAGGTAAGGACGGAACCCCGGTGCGCGACCTCCGTCTGGAGGACTTTCAGCTCATCGACAACGGCCGTAAGCAGACCATTGCCCACTTCGAGGTCATCGACCTGGAATCCCTCGAACCGGGAGCCTCCCGCACCGAGATCGAAGGAGCCGTGCCGGCGGCGGCCAGACGCTACTTTCTGTTGCTCTTCGACCATTCGTTCGCCGATCCCGGCTCGATACGTCGCGCCCAGGAGGCGTCGCGCCGATTCGTCGTCGAGTCGCTGCATCCCACCGACCTGGCCGCCGTCGCCGCTCTGACACCGGAGTCCGGTCCGAGCCTGATCGTCACCTTTACCCCCGACCGGGCCCAGATCGCCCGCGGTATCGATGCGGTGGCCTCGCCCAATTTCCGCCAGGCCGCTCAGAGTGAAGATCCGTTGCGATTCCTCATCCGGGCCTCCGGTTCGGCCACCGGCACCATGGCTTCGGAGGAATCGACGGTCAGCGAAGAGTATTTCCAGGACGCCAACTCGGAGGTACAGGGCTACCTGGATGTCATTCGCCAGCAGGCGGGAAGTGCCGAACGCAGCTTCGATCGTGGCCAGGTCGAGTCCTGGAGCAAATCGATGGCCGAGCTGGGCAAGGCGCTGGCCAACCTGCGGGGCAGGAAGTACGTCGTCTACTTCTCGGAAGGCTTCGACAGTCAGCTTCTCTACGGCCAGGCGCAGGTCACCAATATGACGGTAGGAGGTCAGGAGCTCTCACCCCTGGAGCAGGCTCAGTTCGGGATACTGGACACCGAGGAGGTCTACGGTAGCGGCAGTCTGCGCAACTCGGTAGACGCCATGCTGCAGGAGTTCCGCCGATCCGACAGTGTCATCGAAGCGGTGGACATCGCATCGTTCGGAGCTACCGGCGGTGGCGGGGAGTCCACCCAGAAATCCCAGGGCTCGCTGTTCTATCTGGCCAACGAGACCGGCGGCGAGATGTTGACCGGGGGGTCGCAGCTCGACGACCGGCTGGAAGTGATGCTCCGGCGAAGCGCCGTGACCTATCTGCTGACCTTTCAACCTTCTCGGTTGAAATCAGATGGCTCCTACCATCGCCTGAAGGTGAAAGCGGACCTGCCGGATGGGGCCCGTCTCACCCATCGCTCGGGATACTACGCTCCGCGCCCGTTCGAGGAGCTCCATAAGGTCGAGCGGGATCTATTGATCGCCGATGCCATTGCCGGCGCCACACCTTCGACCGATGTCAGCGTCGATGTTCTGGCGGCTCCATTTCCCGCCAGCGAGTCGCGTGCCTATGTGCCTGTGGTCCTGGAGATCGCCGGCGAGTCCCTGCTGGTGGGGCACGACCACGAGCACCTGCCGATCGAGATCTACGCCTATGTGTCGGATCAGCACGGCGAGATGAGCGATTTCTTCACCCACGTGTTGACCTTCAATCTGGCCGGTCGTCGGGATGCCTTTCGCCAGACCGGTCTGAAGTACTACGGACATCTCGATCTGAATGCCGGCAACGACTATCTGCTGCGGGTCGTGGTGCGCAACGGCCGGACCGGGCGAACAGGGGTGCAGACTGTGCGGATCGATGTGCCTGACTACGCGAGTCACCAACCGGTCCTTCTGCCTCCCTTCCCCGTTGAACCCCCTGCCCGTTGGTTCATGGTGCGAGAGTCGCCGCCAGAGCAGAGCCAGAGCCAATGGATGATCTATCCCTTCACCATCCACGGTGAACCCTTTGTGCCGGCTGTGGCACCGGTCGTTAGCCAGGACGATGAGCTCGAACTCTGCCTCATCGCCTATAACCTGGGCGTGGAGGAGTTCGATCTGAACGGCACGGTGGTGGCAGCGGACGGTGCGGAGGTCCCCGGAGGGGTGTTCGATCTCACCGATCACATCATCGCCACCCAGAGCGGAGTCGACAAGCTGGTGGTCCGCTTCAGCCCGCAGGGATTGAAGCCCGGCGATTACACCCTGCGACTCGAACTTCTCGATCCGTCGTGGAAGGAACCGGCCCAACAACAAGTCTCTCTCACCGTCGTCGATTAGTGAGTCGACTGATGGCCGCGCTCGAGAGGTGGTTGGGGACTGCGGTGTGTGTGACTATGGTGGCCGGACTGTACGGTTGCCGAGTCGAATCGGAGCCCGAGGTTGCGCCAGCAACCGACTCTGCCGACGAGGATCTGACCTCCCTCGTGGCACTGCCCTATCTCTCCTGGAGTGAAAGCGAGGCCGATCCCGAGCAGCTCGGAGTCACCGTCTGGGACGAAGAGCGGGCGTGGCCGGGCATCAACCTGTTCACCAACGATGTGAATGAGGCTTACCTGATGGACATGGCGGGCCGACGGCTGCACACCTGGCGTCTGCCGGAGGAGTTTACCCACTGCGAGCACTTCGAGCTTCTGGCGGGCGGCCACATCGCGGCGGTCTGCGTCGGTCAGGGTCTGGTCAAGCTGGATCGCGAGTCGAACGTCGTCTGGGAGCTGCGCAAGCCCTTTCACCACGATCTGGAGGTGCAGGCCGACGGCAGCTTTCGGGTGCCGATCGTCGGCAGGTGGCGCCGGTACCAGGGCCGCAAGGTGGGTTTCGACGGGGTGGCGCATGTGTCGCCGGAGGGCGAGATGCTCAGCCGCTGGCGAACGTGGAATCGACTGGAGACCCTGCAGGCTCTTCACGAGCCCTCACATCTCGACGAAGCCTATGCCGGGGAATTGCCGAAGAAGAGCTTCGATTACTACCACCTGAATACCGTGGAGATCCTGCCTGATACGCCCCTGGGTCGGCGGGATCCCCGCTTCCGGGCAGGGAACCTGCTGGTGTGTCTGCGCAACGTCCATCTGATCCTGATCGTCGATCACGCTACCGACGAGGTCACCTGGTCCTGGGGACCCGGGGAGCTCAGCTTCCCGCATATGCCGACCATGCTGGAGAGTGGCAATATCCTGGTCTTCGACAACGGTGTGGACAGCGGCAACTCGCGCATCCTGGAGATCGAGCCGCTGAGTGGCGAGATCGTCTGGCTCTTCGAGGGCGATCCGCCGGAGAGCTTCTTCAGCAAACGCCGGGGATCGAACCAACGCCTCCCCAACGGCAATACGCTCATCTGTCAGTCGGAAGAGGGGCGGGTGTTCGAAGTCGATGCTGCCGGGGAGCTGGTCTGGGAGTTCTGGAACCCTGAGATTCGGGATGGGCGGCGAAAGAGAATCTATCGGTTCATGCGTCGCTCGGAGGAAGAGGTCAAGAGGCTCTTCCGAGCCCGGGGGTCAGGGGCGTTGGAGGTAGGATAGACCGCATGACTGCGGCCAGAAGGTGGCGGTTGACGAAGAGCCGGGATCGAGGCAGATCGACACGCGTCGCCCAGTCTTCAGGATAGAGTGGACCCATGGACAAGCGCAAAGTCCCCAGGTACAGAAAGCGGATCGCGCTCCAGTTCTGGACAGCCGACGACAAGACCCCGCGCAAGGGCTTCACCTTGAACGTGTCGGTCCAGGGGATGTTCGTGTCCACCAACTCCCCGTGCAAGCCTGGCTCCAGGGTGTTCCTGGAAATCGCCGCCGGTAGGGAGAAGCTCGTCCTCCAGGCCGAAGTGCGCTATGCCGCGAGAGTCGACCCCGCCCTGCATCGGGTCAAGCCTTCGGGAATGGGTGTCCGACTTCTTCGGGTGGACGAGATCATGGCCGAGATCCTCAAGCTGAAGGACGCGGGAGTCGAGGTCATCGAGGCGGTCGTACCCGTGGTTACCGGGGCGGTGGCCGCGGATGAGACCGCCACAGTCGCTGAGCCGGTCGAGCCGGAGGACGAGGAGACGCTGTTTCCCATCACTTTCGACACTCCGCACGATATGGCCAACTCCTACGAGCGGGATATCAAGTACGGCGGTCTCTTCGTGGCGGCGGCGGAGCCGGCCGACAAGGACGAGCCGGTGCTCATCGAGTTCCGCTTCGCCTGGGATGAGGCCCAGATCGTCCGGGTGCGGGCTCAGGTGGTGAAGAAGTTCGCCTCCGCCGAGGGCTCGATGATGGGGGAGGCCGTCTCGGGAATGGGGGTGGCTTTCTCGGATCCTGCCGACGTACTGACTCAGTTCAGCAAAGTCTTCTCAGCCCTCGACCAGACCACCGGCCAGGACCAGGGTCCGGTCTAACTCTTGGCCTGGGCCTTCTGGATCTTCGCCCAGGTATCCCTCAACGTCACGGTGCGATTGAAGACCGGGGCATCTTTCGTCGAGTCCTTGGAGTCGACGCAAAAGTAGCCGACCCGCTCGAACTGCAGGGGTCTGTCCGCCTCGGCACTGGCCAGGCTGGGTTCGAGCTTGCAGCCGGTGAGGGTCTCCAGGGAGTCCGGGTTCAGGAAGTCCTTGAAGTCCTGCCCGGGCTCTACGTCCTCGGGAACGGGGCGGCTGAAGAGATGCTCGTACAACCTGACCTCGGCATCCATGGCGTGCGGCACGGAGACCCAGTGGATGGTTCCCCGCACCTTGCGGCCGTCGGGTGCGTGGCCACCGCGGGTCTCGGGGTCGTACGTGCAGTGGACCTCGAGGATCTCGCCATTGTCGTCTTTGACCACGTCGACACACTGGATGAAGTAGCCCCATCGTAGACGTACCTCTCGGCCGGGAGCCAGCCGAAAGTACTTCTTCGGGGGATCCTCGTGGAAATCGGCCCGTTCGATGTAGAGCTCACGAGAGAAGGGCACCTTGCGGGTGCCGGCCTCGGGATCCTCGGGATTGTTGACGGCGTCCAGCTCCTCGCTCTCACCTTCCGGATAATTGAGCAGGACCACTTTGAGTGGCCGCAGCACCGCCATGGCCCGGGAGGCATGACGGTTGAGATCCTCCCTGACCAGATGTTCCAGCAGCGCAATGTCGACCACGCTGTTGGCCTTGGCCACACCGATGGCATCGCAGAAGTTGCGGATCGCCGCGGGCGTGAAGCCGCGACGCCTGAGACCCGAAAGGGTCGGCATGCGGGGATCGTCCCATCCCGATACCAGACCCTCGTCGACCAGCTGCAGGAGCTTGCGTTTGCTGAGGACGGTGTAGCTGAGATTGAGCCGGGCGAACTCGATCTGTCGTGATGGAAAGATCTCCAGCTCGCGGATGAACCAGTCGTAGAGCGGACGATGGTCTTCGAACTCCAGCGAGCACAGCGAGTGGGTGATCTTCTCCAGGGAGTCCGATTGGCCATGCGCGAAGTCGTACATCGGATAGATGCACCAGTGGTCACCGGTACGGTGGTGGCTGGCGTGGAGAATCCGATACATCACCGGGTCCCGCATATTGAGGTTGCCGGCAGCCATGTCGATCTTCGCTCGCAGGACCCGGGAGCCATCGGGGAACTCCCCGGCGCGCATACCCTGGAAGAGGTCGAGACTCTCTTCGACCGGTCGGTCGCGGAACGGGCTCTCACGGCCGGGCTCGGTCAATGTCCCCCGGTACTGGCGAATCTCATCGGCTGTCAGATCATCGACGTAGGCCTCGCCCTTCTCGATCAGCTCCACCGCCCACTGGTAGAGCTGCTCGAAGTAGTCCGAGGCGAAGAACTCTCTGTCTCCCCAGTCGAATCCGAGCCAGCGGATGTCCCGTTTGATGGCCTCGACGTACTCCTCCTCCTCCTTGATGGGGTTGGTGTCGTCGAAGCGTAGATTGCAGGTGCCACCGTACTCGGCGGCGATGCCGAAGTTCAGACAGATCGCCTTGGCGTGACCTATGTGGAGATAGCCGTTCGGTTCCGGCGGAAACCGGGTGGCCACGGTTTCGTGTTTGCCCGCCGCCAGGTCTTCGTCGATGAAGGTCTTGATGAAATGGGAAGGGGCCTTGGCCTCCGCTGAGTTGTTGTCGTTCATATCGTTTCCCGCTGCTGAGAGGTGTTGGAAGAGGCGCTCAGGAGAGCTCGGCCAGGGCCAGGGCTCGGTCGATGCGCTCGAGGCTGCGCTCGCGGCCCAGGATCTCGAGAATCTCGAACATGCCGAAACCCACTGCTTTGCCGGTCGTCGCCACCCGCAAGGCGTGGATCACCTGGCCGATTTTGACCCCACGGGAGTCGACGAAGTCTCGTAGAAGGGTTTCGAGGGCGGCGGCGTCGAAGACCTCCGTGGCGGCCAGCTCCTGCCGAAAACCGGTCAACAGCTCGCCGGCCTCCGGTGGCTTGACCAGACGTTTGGAGAGGGCCTTCTCGTCGTAGGTGAGCTCGTCGGTGTCGAGGAAGAAGTCCTCGTAGTCGAGGATGTCTCCGGCCACCTTGAGGCGGTCTCCGGCGGCCTCGAGAAGGGCGGTGATATAACCGTCGAGGAGGTCGATCTCGGATGCCGCAACCAGATTCGCTGCCACCAGATAGGGCTTGACCATGACGAGCTTCTGGTCCAAGGGCACCTCTTGCATGGCCGCCTCTTCAAAGGCCCAGAGCTTGAGCGGGTCGAAGCTGGCGGGTGAGCGGTTGACCCGCTCGAGGCTGAACAGGTCGATCATCTCCTGACGATCGAACTTCTCGGTCTTGTCATCCAGGGACCAGCCGAGAAGCAACAGATAGTTGACCAGGGCGTCCGGCAGATAGCCGACCTTCTCGTAGAAGTCGGTGATCACGGGGTTGAACGATTCGGGTGTGACCTGTAGACCGATGGCCCGAGCGATTCGCAGACCGTGCTCGTAGAGCTTGGCGAAATCGGGGTTCTTCAGATACTTGTCGAGTTTGCGTTTGCTGAGCTTGGTCTTGCTACCGGGCTCGGCCACAAAGGGGAGGTGGGCATAGCGAGGCGGCTGCCAGCCGAGGCTCTCGGTGATGAAGATGTGACGTGGGGTGTTGGAGAGATGCTCTTCCGCCCGGATGACGTGGGAGATGGCCATGTGGTGGTCGTCCACCGCGCTGGCCAGATGGTAGAGGCAGCTGCCATCGGCTCGCTGGATGACATGGTCCTGCTCCCTGGCCCATTCGAACTCCACTTCGCCACGGATCAGATCGTCGAAACGACACACCCCCTCGCGAGGCATTTTGAGACGCACCACGGCGCTGCGGCCCTCGGCGGCGAACCTCTCCTCCTGGGCCGGTGTCTCGGCCATCCAACGGCGGCTGTAGAGAAAGCGCCGCTTCTCTGCCTGGGCTTGCTGGCGCTCGGCTTCGAGCTCTTCCGCAGTGGCGTAGTCGCGATAGGCATGTCCCCTGGCCAGCAGCTCTTCCACCGTCTGCTGGTAGAGGTCCTGGCGTTGCGACTGGAAGTAGGGCCCGTAGTCCCCGCCGACCTCCGGCCCTTCATCCCAGTCGATGCCGAGCCACCGAAAACCATCGAGAATGGGCTGCAGGGCCGCCGCGACATTTCGCTGCTGGTCGGTGTCGTCGATACGCAAGATGAAGCTGCCCTGGTGGTGGCGCGAGTACAGCCAGTTGAAGAGCGCCGTGCGCACTCCGCCGATGTGGAGGAATCCGGTCGGGCTGGGCGCAAAGCGGGTTCTGACCATGGTTGAGATCAGGCCTCGATCAGGCGTTGGACCCGCTGAACGACATTCTCGACCGTGAAACCGTGCTTCTCGGCCAGGGCCTGGTAAGGGGCCGAGCCGCCGTACCCGTCTATCCCCAGAACCTCCCCTGCGGCTCCCGTGTAACGATCCCAGCCGAGGGTGACACCCGCTTCGACGGCCAGTCTGCGGGTCATGGTGCTCGGTAGCACCGATTCGCGGTACTCCTGGCTCTGGGCGTCGAAGAGACTCCAGCAGGGCAGGCTGACCACCCGCACGGCGACACCGGCTCGGGCCAGCTCCTCTCGGGCGGCCATACAGAGGGCCACTTCGGAACCCGAGCCGATGAGAATCGCCTGGGGCTCGTCTCCGGCGGCCTCCGCCAGAACGTACCCTCCGCGGGCGACTCCTTCCGAAGCCATCTCCGCCGTACCCTGCAGGATGGGCAGACTCTGCCGGCTGAGGGCCAGGGCGGTGGGACCCCGGTTCTCGATGGCCACCCGCCAGGCGGCCACGGTTTCATTGGCGTCGGCGGGACGGATGGTTGTCAGCCCCGGAATCGAGCGCAGGGACAGCAGCTGACTGATGGGCTGGTGGGTGGGACCGTCCTCGCCCAGGAAGATCGAGTCGTGCGTGAAGACGTACTTGACTGGCAGACCCATCAAGGCGGCCAGACGCACCGCGGGGCGCATGTAGTCGGAAAAGATCAGAAACGTGCCGCCGTACGGCAGCACCAGCCCCGACAGCGCCATGCCGTTCATGATCGATCCCATGCCGTGCTCGCGCACACCGAAGAACAGGTTGCGTCCTCCGGGGCTGTCGCGCGACTGATCGGCGTAACCCTTGATATAGGTGTTGTTGGAGGGGGCTAGGTCGGCGGAGCCTCCGATCAGCTGGGGCAGCTTCGGTCCTACCGCCTGCAGGACCGCCCCAGAGGCCTTGCGGGTCGCCAGAGGACCGTCCTCTGGAGCGAAAGAGGGTAACGCCTCCTGCCAGCCAGCGGGCAGCTCGCCCGCCAGGCGTTGCCGCAGCTCGTCCGCCAGATCGGGGCACTCCTGCTCATAGCTGGTGAGAAGCTGGCGCCAGCGCCGATTCTCCGCCGCGCCTCGATCGGCGGCAGCCTGGAACGATTGGCGAGCCTCGGGTGGCACATGAAATGTCGGCTCCAGGGGCCAGCCCAGGGCCTCCTTGGTCAGGCGGATCTCCTCTTCTCCCAGGGGAGATCCGTGGGAGGCCGAGGTGTCCTGCTTGTTGGGGCTGCCGTAGCCGATGTGGGTGCGGACAGCGATCAGCGAAGGGCGCTGGGTCTCGGCCCTGGCTTCTGCGTAGGCGGACGCCAGCGCTTCTACATCGTTGCCGTCGTCGACCCGCAGGATGTGCCAGTCGTAGGCGGCATAGCGTTGCAGGACATCCTCCGAGAAGGACAGAGACGTGGGGCCGTCGATGGAGATGCCGTTGTCGTCGTAGGCGACGATCAGGTTCCCCAGGCCGAGATGTCCGGCCAGGGACGAGGCCTCGGAGGCCACCCCTTCCATGACATCGCCATCGCTGGCGAAGACCCAGATATGGTGGTCGAAAATCGAGAAGTCGTCGCGGTTGAAACGATCCGCCAGCAGGCGCTGCGCCAGCGCCATACCGACGGCGTTGGCGAGCCCCTGACCGAGGGGACCGGTGGTGGTCTCGACGCCGTAGGAGAGGTCGTGCTCGGGATGGCCGGGGGTCTTGGAATCGAGCTGGCGAAAGGACTGCAGATCGTCCATCGACAGGTCGTAGCCGCCGAGGTGGAGAAGAGAGTAGAGCAGAGCCGAAGCATGGCCGCAGGAGAGGACGAAACGGTCTCGATTCGGCCAGCCGGGGTCCTGAGGATCGTAACGGAGGAATCGCGTCCACAGGGTGTAGGCCATGGCCGCCTGACCCATGGGCGCTCCCGGGTGACCCGAGTTGGCCTTCTCCACCATGTCCACGGCCAGGAATCGGAGGGTATCGATCGTCAGTTCATCTAGGTCTGCGGCAGCCGGAGCGCTCATGATCTCGCCTCGCTCAGAATCGGTTCGAAAATGTGAAGGATCGGCCCTGTAGGGGGCCGCCGAAGCATAGCCGCAATGGCTGCGTCTGCCAACCGATCGCGGGTGCGGCAGGGGGCTTTGACTCGGAGCGGTGGAAGTCCCTACAATCGGTGATCCTGCAACGACCGCGGAGAGGTGCTGGAGTGGTCGAACAGGGCTGCCTGCTAAGCAGTTGTCCGGGGCGACCTGGACCGAGGGTTCGAATCCCTCCCTCTCCGCCAGTTTTAGCCCGTTCATGGTTCGAGCCTCCGATCAGGGATCGACAACTTGTATCGAAGCGAAGGAGGGATTCGGACCCTTGCAGGCGAGGGCTTGCCCGAGATTGCCAGAGGGCAACGTTCGTTTCGTGTCGCGAAGCGACACGGATCCCTCCTTCTCCGCCAGTTCCCCCGCCCACCCGCAGTGAGCAATGAGCATTCGGCAATGAGTAGTGGGCAGTGGGCGGTGAAGGGGTGGAAGGGCGAGGCAACGGTTTAGCGGAGCCTGGCGGGCGAGGCTAGTATCGAGGGTGTGGATATGAAGTTGAACCGATCTTCGATCGTCCAGGGGTTGGCAGTCCTCGGTCTGCTGCTCTGTGCGCTGCTGCCCAGATGGCAGCTGGCCGGCGAAATCCCCGCCATCCAACCGCAGTGGGGCTTGCGGGCCCAGTGGTTCTGGAATGCCCTCGTCGAGGGTAGGCTGCAGGAGACCTATATCGCACCGCATCCCGGTCTAACGGTGATGTGGTACGCCGGCGGGGCTCAGCAGCTCAGTGGCGCCGACACGCGTCTCGAGCGCACGATGGCGGCTTCGCGGGCCAATGCGGTGGTCGCCACCCTGTTGATCCTGGCGGCTGCCGGGCTGGTGCGAAGAATCCTGCGTTTCGACGGGGTGGAGAAGGCCGGTGCACTGGCTCTCTTCGCCGGCCTGGTGTTGGCTCTCGACCCCTTTTCGATCCTGTTGACCGGTCTCATCGGTCTCGATGGACCAGTGTCGTTGATGATGCTGGTGGCCTTTCTGGTGCTGGTCTTGTATCTGCGGCGGGGTACGCCGGCGGGCCTCGCGGCAGCCGGGCTGACCACAGGTCTGGCGGTGGCCACCAAGGTTCCTGGTCTGCTGCTGCTACCGGTCCCCCTGGCTCTGGGTCTGACCTCGCTACGGTCGAAGTCGATCCCCTGGAAGAGAGTGTTGCTGGCCACCGGGGCCTTGATCCTAGGGGCCGCAGTGGTCACCTGTTTCCTGCTACCGGCCGCCTGGGTCCAACCCCTGACGATCGTCCGGGATCTCCTGGTCGGCAAGAGCGCCCGTGACGAGTCGCTGCGCGAGATCATGGCCTACGGTCATCTACAGTTCTTCCTGGGCGAAGCGACCAGGAACCCGGGAGCCCTCTTTCATCCCGTTCAGCTGCTGTATCGAGCGACACCTCTGGTTCTGCTGGGGTCCATTCTGGGAGTGCTCGCTACAGCCTTCAGGCGCAATCGACTGGTGCGCGAGACGGCCGTAATGCTGCTGGTGATCCTTGTCGGTCTGACCGTCACTGGTAAGAAAACCTGGCGCTATATCAGTCCGGCGGTGGTATTGCTGGATCTCATTGGGGCCATGGGGATCTGGTTCTTCGTCCGCTGGGTCGCCGAGCGGTGGCGTCGACCCGCCCTGGCCGCGGTGGTCTGGCTGCTTCTGGGTCTGCAGGGCCTCTGGGTGCTGAGTGCGGCTCCCTACTTTGCGCTGCGTCTCAACCCGCTGCTGGGCGGACCCCGCGTCGCCAGCGAGAGGATCGCTATCGGAGCCGGGGAGGGACTCGAGCAGGCGTTGGGATTCCTCGAATCCGAAGGCAGCCGACTGGGGCGCACTCTCACCTGGTCCGGTGGCTATGGCTCCCATCCCCAGAAACGTAAGGCTCTGGAGTTCGAATCGGACTGGTTGGATTGGTTGGGTCGCAGCCCCAAACGACAGCGAGCCGACTGCCACCTCTTCTACATTGCCGAGCTCCAGCGGGGGCCCCAGAAGGAAAAGGGTGCCGACCGTTTCTGGAAGAAGCAGGGAATCGAGGTGTTGGTTGTCCGGGAGTTCGGAGTCGACCTGGTACGAGTCAAGTGTCGGGAGGATCTGGGGATCCGCTCTCCAGGCTCCCTGGCGAGCTCTCCGCAGAGAGCCGAGGCCAGCGGCGAGTCATCTCTGCCACCCGCGGTGGTGCTGATCAGCCTGGACACGACCCGCGCCGATCACTTGTCCGCCTACGGTTATCCACTGGAGACGACGCCGTTCCTGGAGAGACTGGCGGCGGCAGGATTGAAGGTGGAGACCGCGGTCAGCCCCATGCCAACCACCGACCCGTCCCACCTGACGATGTTTACGGGCCTCTATCCCAGGACCCATGGATCGATGCGTAACGGTGTGCCGCTGCGGGATCCGACAATTCCGAACCTGGCGGACACGCTGCGTGAGCTCGGGTTTCGGACCGGTGCCTTCGTCTCCCGAAAGCACCTGGTTCCGAGGGGATTGAAGCTCTTCGGGTTCGACTTCGAAAGCGGGCCGAATGGTCCCGAGCGCGAAGGGGGCGAGACGGTCGCCGCAGCTTTGGAGTGGGCCGCCGCGACGCAGGGCCAACCCATGTTCATCTGGCTCCACCTGTTCGACCCCCACTTTCCCTACGATCCACCGGAGCCCTTTCGCAGCCGTTTCGAATCGACCGACAACAACTGGCCCGTGCCGCAGAACCATCGGTTCCCCGATCCCTTTCCCCGCGAGTTGATGGAGACCCTGATCCAGCGGTACGACGCTGAGATCGCATATGCCGACTCCCTGGTGGAGCGATTCCTGGAGGAGCTGCGGCCGATGTTGCCGAACGAAGAACCGCCGCTGGTAGTTCTGGTGGGGGATCACGGGGAGGCGCTGGACGAGCTCTGGGAACGCTACGACATCGCCTTCGATCACGGTCCGGTCCTCAGCCAGGGACAGCTCTGGGTACCGCTCCTCTTCTGGTGGCCGGGACGCCTGGAGCCGGGAGTGGTCGTTTCGTCGCCAGCACCTCTGGTGGATCTGGCACCGACCCTGTTCGATCTCCTAGGGGTCCCCGGTTTCAGATCCCAAGGGGAGAGCCTGCTACCGAAGATCGGTCGCAGTGATCACCAGGGGCTGGCGTTCTCCCAGCGGCGCGCCAGGATGAAGCGAGACAATCCCAGCGCCAAGGCCTGGCGAGGCCTGGGAGTTGAGCACTTCTCGGTCCAGGAGGGCCGCTACAAGCTGACTCTTTTCGTCACCAGCGAAGATGATCGCACCGAGCTCTACGATCTTTGGCGGGATCCGAACGAAGAGGTCGATCTCTCCGCCGAGCAGCCGGCAGTCCACGATCGACTCTTGACGGCGATGCGGACGTGGTTGGCCGAGACGCCGACGACTACGGAAGTTCAGGAGATTCCGGAAGAGAAACTGGAGGCCTTGAAGGCGTTGGGGTATCTGAATTGAGCGACCGACAAAGGGAGAGGGGGCCATCCTGGCCCCGTCTGCGGGTGTTCGAAGGCTTCGCCTGGGTGGGGTTGATGGCGGCATCTCTCGCGGTTCTGCTGCTGGTCAAGGGAGGCGATCCGGCAGCTGTCCAGCTGATGGAGCCGCAGGGCCGACTCTGGTGGAAGTGGTTGCTGGCGTTGTACATTCCCGTCGCCCTGGCTCTGGGTCTGCTGGTGATCCTCGGCACGACGCTGCTGCGTCAGAGGCCTTGGGGCGTGGTGGCATTGCAGGTCGTGGCGGCCGCGGTCCTTTTCGTCGTGGTCGTCGCCAACCGGCACAGCCTGATGAGCATCTTCGGCGCAGTACCGACATCCGTTCTCTCCTGGTGGGTCGTAGGCGGCCTGCTGCTCGCCCTGATCTCTCTGGCGATGATGTCCGCTGGTCTCTTCTGGTCGCGGCCCTTCTGGATCCGTGGCATCAGCGCGCTGGCGCTCGGCTCGACCTTTCTCGGGCTACCGGGGATGTCCAGATCGACTGGCGCTGAGGACACTCTTGCCTCGCTGCCGTCAGCCCAGTCGAGCACCGGTGAGCGTCTCCTGGTCATTGGTCTGGACGGAGCCGACTGGGATTTCCTGGATCCGCTGATGAGCCGAGGTCTGTTGCCCAATCTGCAGGCGCTCAAGGAATCGGGTGTGTGGGGAGAGTTGAAGACCCTGCGACCGACTCGCTCGGCGCCCATCTGGACCTCGGTGGTCACCGGCGTGGAGCCATGGCGCCACGGAGTGGTCAACAACAGCGTCGAGAGATTGAGCGGCAGCTATCACCGGCTGCCCAATTCGCTGCCACTGCCCAGGGGTCTGGGAGTTGGCTATCTGGAAGGCCTGCTGCGCCGATGGGGAAGGATCGCGCCGAGCACGGTGGCCAGCTTTGACCGTCGGGTGCCGGCACTGTGGAACATCGCCTCTCGCAACCACTCGCCGCTCGACTTCATCAACTGGTGGGCGAGTTGGCCGGTGGAGGAGAACCGCGGGCGCATCGTCAGCGACCGGACCCACTTCTGGCGCTCAGAAGCCAAAGGATATGCGGTGGATCGCGGGTTCCTTACCTACCCCGGATCGCTGCTGCTGGATCTTACTCCGCTGATTCTGCGGCCCGACCAGGTAACCCACGAGGATGCCTTGCGATTCATGGAGGTCAGCCCCGAGGAATTCGAAGAGATGAAGACCCTGCCCTACAGGCACCATCGTCTGAAGAGCGAATTCAAGTATCTCTACTCGATGTTCGTCTCCAACGTCAGGATCTCGCTGCACCTCATGGAGCAGAGTCGCCAGGAGGTCGGGCGCGCCGCCGACCAGTTCGTTCTGATTCGGGTGATCGACCAGGCCAGCCACCAGGCATTGGAGTACTCGGAACTGGTCGAGAATCATCTCAAGAGTAGCCCCGAGGAGATCGAGAAGTACTCGCGGGTAGTTACCGAGGTCTATCGGGCCGCTGACCAGGCTGTGGGTGAGATGGTGGCGGCATTTGGCGAAGGTAACGTTGTGGTGCTGTCAGATCACGGCTTCAAGCTGCAGCGGCCGCGGAGCAGATACGCGACCTACGGCCACTTTGGCGCTTCCACCCCGGACGGCATCCTCATCGCTTCCGGTCCCGCCTTTCGAACCGGGCCAGTGGAGGGCCTGGGCATCTACGACATGATGCCGCTTTTCCTGTCTCTCAAGGGCTGGCCAGTGGCCGAGGATTTCGTCGCGGAGGTCCCTCTAGGCGTCTTTCGTCCGTCGTTCTTCGAAGAGCACCTTGTCGAAACCATCGACTCCTATGGCAGTCTGACGGTCAGCTTGCCAAAGGAGGGGCCGATCCTGGCTGACGCAGAGATGGTCGAGCGCCTGCGGGCGCTGGGTTATCTCGACTGAACTCGACGGCTACTCCTGACGCTCGCTACGAACGGTCAGCACCGGACAATCGGCACGCTGGACCACCCTTTCGGCGGTACTGCCGAGCACCAGGTGCGCCAGACCTGTGCGGCCGTGGGTGCCCATGGCGATGAGATCGGCTCCGGCCGCCTCGGCTTCTCCGAGGATCACCTCTGGAGGGAACCCTTCCCGGGCCAGCGTCTCCACCTGGAAGCCCTGCTGGCGGAGCTCCTCCGCCAGGTTGGTCAGACGGTCCTCGGCGGCCCCTTCCACATCCTTGAAGTAGTCTAGAGAGGTCGGAATGGTGCCGTAGGCGGTGTACTCGTAGGGCAGATGGTAGACGTGCAAGAGCACCACCTTGTCGGTCCGCTCAGTTCCCAGAAGATTCAGCGCGGCGAAGTAGGCGGTCTCGGCATCCCTGGAGAAATCGGTGGGGACCAGGATGGTCTCGAGGGGACGGTGCTTGTCGGCATCGCCGGGATGGACCGTGAGAACCGGACAGTGGGCGTGCTGGACGACGCGCTCGGCGGTGCTACCGAGGAGGAGATGGCGCAGGCCCGAGAGACCGCGGGTACCGATGACCACCAGGTCCACCTCCTGCTGGACCGCGGTGTCGAGAATCACCTGTGACGGCACACCGAGCTTCAACTCGGCAGTGACCTCCGCCCCTCGCTGGCGGACCCGTGAAGTGATCTCGTTGAGCTTGCCGGAGGCGGCTTCCTGCAGAGCCTCGGTGAAGTCCGGCGGAGAGGGGACGAAATCGGTGGCGCGGCTGGGAACCAGCAGAGCATGGACGAGATTGATGCTGGCACCATGGGTGACGGCGAGCTCGGTGGCCCAGTCGACACCGGCGCTGGCGGTGCTGGAGAAATCCGTCGCTGCCAGGATTTTGTGGAGTTTGCCTGCCGGGACGTGGGTCATGGAAGCGATCTCCTTTCTCGGCCTCGAAACCTCTGACTACCAGTATAAACGGATGCCCCAATGGAGAGAATGACAGATTGACCTCCAACCACGATGCTGCTAGATTCTTTCGTCCGTTGGGAGGTCGTTCAATGGTAGGACACGCGGCTCTGGACCGTGGAATCGGGGTTCGAATCCCTGCCTCCCAGCCATGATCGAAGACTCACCGAAGTCGTTCCCATCCCAAGCCTCCATCGTCGTGATTCCGTAGCAGGGATTCGAACCCCGTTGCGCGGCGAGGGCTTGCCCGAGTCGGCCAGAAGACAACCTCCGTTTCGTGCCGTGAAACGGCACGGATCCCTGCCTCCCAGCCAGTCACACCCACCGACCCGCAGTAAAGAATGAGCAGTGAGAGGGTTTTTCCCATAGGCGGGGGATTCGAACCCGGTGGGGAAGGTGCGGGTGGCGCAGGGTCGACGACCGGAGGGAGTCAACCCCGTTGCGCGGCGAGGGCTGAAGACTCGCTACTTCGGCTGGCGCTCATTGAGCCACCGCAGAATCGGCTCCACCCCGACGATCATATTGTCGGCCAGCAGATCGCAGGCCGCATCGAGATCGCCGCTGGCGAGGTTGGCGAGGATCTCCTGGTTCTGGGTGGTGGAGGTCTTCAGTTCGGAGCGGGTATCGGCCAGGAAGGCGAACTCGTAGCGTCGAGTGAGAGCCCGCAGATTCTCGATCATGCGGAGAAGATGTCGATTGGGGCATGCGGCCACCAGCAGGTCGTGCCAGCGGTCGTCGAGGTCGATCCAGCCGGCGCCCTTGGGGATCGTTCCCAGCTCTCGATTCATCCTGCCCAGAGTCTCCAATCTCCCAGGATCGGGGATATCGGCGAGGCGTAGTGCCAGGGGCTCGAGCAGAGCGCGAAGGGGATAGAGCTCCTGGGCTTCGGCCGCGCTCAACGACCTGACGAAGAATCCTCGACCGGGATCGGTGCGAACCAGACCCTCCCTTTCCAGGCTGTGGAGGGACTCCCGAACGGGTGTCCTGCTGACCCCGATCCGTTCGGCCAGATCCGTCTCGCGAATCCGTGAGCCGGCAGGGAGGACGCCCTCGAGGATCAGACGACGGATCTCTGTCAGGACCTGTTCTCGCAGTGAGGTGCGTTCGATGGTCGGCATGGCCGCTGCGGGTGATGGAATCGGCTGGGAACCTCTCGAGGGTTCTCAAGTATACAGTATACAGAACACCGAACAGGATGCTGTATCAGAGCAGGTGCGTTGCTACTCAACGACCCACTGACAAGATGACTCGAGTCGAGGGGTTGGATGTCCTGCGAGGGCTGGCGATTCTCGGCATCCTGGTGGTCAGTATCCTGCAGATGTTCCTGGCGATATACCTGGCCAACTGGGTCTCTATGGAGACCTGACCCACGTGCAGCTCCAGTTCCTGGCGGGGCTGTGCTTCGCAGTCCAGATGGGTGTGAGCTCCCTCTGGCTACGCCGTTTCAGGATGGGACCGCTGGAGTGGATTTGGCGGTGTCTCACTTATTGGAAGTGGCTGCCGATTCTTTGACTTCTCTGTGCTAGATTTCTCGGCAGTATGCAGCCGAAGAACGCCAATCGCGAAGAGGTCCTGGAGCAGCTCGAACGAGAGGGTGGCCTGCGGCCGGGTGTGGTCGACGCCGTGCACCGATCGACCGGCGTACCGGCCGCCGACATCTACGGAGTCGCCACCTTCTACCATCTGTTGGCCGAGCCCGATGCTGGCGTCAGGGTCTGCCAGGGACTCAGCTGCAAGGTGGCCGGGTGTGATGCGCTGATGGCCGATCTTGGCGAGCGAGGTCAAAAGGCCAGCTTCGCCTCCTGTCTAGGTCGCTGCGACATGGCCCCGGCTGTGTGGGACCCGCAGGGAGATCCGGCGACACCGACACCGGCGTTCACACCCTCTGGACCGGATCTGGCCATCGACCTTCTGGCCCCGGACTTCGACGCCTACGAAGCACTGGCCAGGGCGGTGGAGAAGGGGCCCGAGTGGGTGGTGGAGGAATTGGCGGCCTCGGGGCTCACCGGACGCGGCGGAGCGGGGTTCCCGGCGCACATTAAATGGAGTGCCATTCGCCAGCAGAAGGAGACCGAACGGTACATCGTCCTCAACGCCGACGAGGGCGAGCCGGGTACCTTCAAGGATCGGGAAGTGATTCTGCGGCGCCCCCATCTGGTGGTGGAGGGCCTGGCCATCGCTGCGGCCTGTCTGGAGTCCAGGGATATCTATGCCTATGTTCGCGGTGAGTTCGGCCAGGTGAAACTGGCCTTGCAGGACGCCGTCGAAGAGGCGAGAGGCCGCGGCGATCTGGGCGAGGATCTTCGTTGGCACTTCGTGGACGGCCACGGAGCTTACATCTGTGGCGAAGAGACGGCGCTCCTGGAGGCTCTCGAAGGCAAGCGCGGCATGCCCCGCATGAAGCCACCTTATCCGGTGGAGAAGGGCTTCAGGGACAAGCCGACGCTGATCCAGAATGTCGAGTCCATCGCCTGTCTGCCGGGAATCCTGCGTCGGGGTGGGGAGTGGTTCAAGGATCTGGGGGCGACCGAGGCAGGCACCAAGCTCTACTGTCTTTCCGGTCACGTACAGAGACCGGGTGTCTACGAGGCACCCATGGGAACTTCGATGCGTGAGCTGCTGGAAATGGCCGGAGGGGTGGAGGGCACACTCAAGGCTTTTTCTCCCGGCGGGGCCTCCAGTGGCTTCCTGCCGGCTGAGCAGATCGATATCCCCATGGACTTCCAGTCACTGCGCGAGGCGGGCAGCATGCTGGGCTCTGCCGGTGTGGTGATTCTCAATGATTCGGTGAACATGCTGGAGGCCGCTCTCAACCAGATGGTCTTTTTCGAAGACGAATCGTGTGGGCAATGCTCACCCTGCCGGATCGGCACCCAGATCCTCCGCCAGGCCCTCGAACGGTATCGAGCAGGCGACCAGGGCGCCCTGGCGTACGTACAAGATGTGACGTGGGGAATGCGCGAGGCCAGCATCTGTGGTCTCGGGCAGGCGGCCTCGTTGCCGCTGGACAGCGCCATGCAGTATTTCCCCGAAGACTTCAGGGGCCGGCAAGGAGCGGGCGACTGAGCCCGATGGCGAGGAGATTCGCATGAGCGACAGCCAATTCGTGATCATCGACGGCAACGAAGTGCCCTACCGGCAGGGAGAGACGATTCTCCAGGCGGCAAGGGAGGCCGAGGTCGAGGTCCCCACCCTCTGCCATGATGACCGGCTGACCCCTGCGGGGGCTTGCCGCATCTGCCTCGTCGAGGTGGACGGCGTCAACCTGATGCAGCCGGCCTGTCATACCGAGGTGACGCCCGGCATGGTGGTGCGGACCAACACGCCGAAAGTCGATCGCAACCGGCAGTTCATCCTGTCGCTGCACCTGGCCGACACCATCGCCGACCGGCAGACGGCGGAAGACAACAACCCGTCGAGACTCTTCGAGTTGGCGGAGATCTATGGTACGGCTGGCACATGGGATCCGGTGGTCTCCCCCAGAGAAGGTCGTCCGCACGACACCAATCCGTTCATCGAGTTCCGGGCCGATCGTTGCATCGCCTGCTCGCTCTGCACCCGCTATTGCGACGAGGTGGAGGCGGTGAGCGCCATCACTTTGGCCCACCGCGGGGCCCGCACGACCATCTCCACCGCGGATCTGGAATCCCTGACCAACACTACCTGCGAGCTCTGTGGCGGCTGTATAGACGTCTGCCCGACCGACGCCATGACCGAGAAGCAGGCCCTGCTCTACGGCAAGCCCGAGCGGGATCTGGAGAAGGTCCGCTCTACCTGCAACTTCTGCGGTGTGGGTTGCCAGGTGGATATCAATGTGGACCGGGAGGCCGATCGGGTGGTGAAAGTCACCAGCCCGCCGCCAGGAACCACCGTCAACGACGGCAACCTGTGCGTCAAGGGTCGATTCGCCAACGATTTCGTCCACCACGAGGATCGATTGACGGAACCTCTGGTACGCGACGTCGATGGCCGGCTGCGTCCGGCCTCGTGGGACGAAGCCCTCGATCGGGTCGCCAAAGGACTGACCGCGGTCCGCGACCGGCACGGCGACGACTCGCTGGCCTTCATCAGCTCCAGCCGGTGTACCGGTGAAGAGAACTATCTGATGCAGAAGATGGCACGGGCGGCGTTTCAAACGCACAATGTCCATCAATGCGCAGCTACGTGACACGCCCCTACGGTCGCCGGTCTGGTGACCACCTACGGAGCCGGGGCCATGACCAACTCGATCCCCGAGATCAGGGACGCGGACTTCCTCTACGTCACGGGATCGAATACCACCGAAGCCCACCCCATCATCGCCATGGAGATGAAGCGGGCGGTGCGCCGCGGTGCCAGGCTGGCGGTGGCTGATCCGCGGGCTGTCTGGTTGACTGAGATCGCCGACTGGCATCTGCAACTCAACCCGGGTAGTGACGTCTGGCTGCTCAATGCCATGGCGCATGTCATCGTCAGTGAGGGGCTAGAAGACAAGGACTTCATCGCCGACAACACCGAGAACTGGGAGGCGGTCCGCGAGAAGGTCTTGCAGTACCCGCCGGAGGAGGCCGAAAAGATCACCGGGGTCCCGGCCGAGATGATTCGAGAAGTGGCCCGGGCCTACGCCACCACCGAGAAGGCGGGCATCTACTACACTCTGGGTATCACCGAGCACACCTGCGGCACCGACAACGTCTACGCCCTCTCCAACCTGGTTCTGATGACCGGACATCTGGGCAAGCGATCGGCCGGTATGAATCCGCTGCGTGGGCAGAACAATGTCCAGGGCGCCAACGATGCCGGGGCGACCCCGGTCTTCTATCCCGGTTATCAGAAGGCGGCGGATCCGGAGGTGCGGGCGAAGTTCGCCGAGGCCTGGGGGGTCGAGCAGAGCGCAACCGAGGGTTTGAATCTCAACGTCATGATGAAGGCCATGGCCGACGGGCGACTCCGCGGGATCTATCTGATGGGTGAGGACATCGTGGTCTCCGAGCCCAACGTCTGCCGGGTCGAAGAGGCCATGAACGAGCTCGACTTCGTGGTGGTCCAGGACATCTTCTTCAACGAGAGCTGCCGCTATGCCCACGTGGTCCTGCCGGCCGCCTGCTTTGCGGAAAAGGACGGTGTATTCACCAACTCGGACCGTCGGGTGCAGCGCGTGCGCAAAGCCGTCGACCCACCGGGGCAGGCTAGAGCCGACTGGCAGATCCTCGCCGAGGTCATGAAACGGGTCGGCTACGAGCAACCCGACTATGCCCACCCCGGCGAGATCTTCGCCGAGATGGCGGCTTTGTCGCCGAAGTTCGCCGGCATCTCTCACGAGCGGATCGAGCGCGAGGGAGGTCTGCAGTGGCCGGTGACGGGGCCGGAGGAGCCCAGCACCGAGTATCTCCACAAGGGCGGAGTTCTGCGCGGCAAGGGTCTGTTCCAACCGGTCGACTTCAACCCACCCTTCGAGGTGGCGGATCCGGAATACCCACTGGTGCTGTCGACCGGTCGGACCCTGTACCACTACAACGTCGCCACCCAGACCCGTCGGAACGAGGGCCTGAGCACCAAGCAGCCCGAAGCGTTCGTGGAGATTCACCGCCGCGACGCCCGCAAGCTGGGGATCGAAGATGGCCAGCTCGTCGAGGTGGTCAGTCGGCGGGGTCGGGTTCAGTGTCGAGCCATGGTCAGCCGTCAGGTTCGCCGAGGCGTCATCTGGATGCCCTTCCACTTTCCGGAGAGCCGCACCAACTACCTCACCACCGACGCCGGTGACAAGGTGACCGGTACGGGTGAGTACAAGGTCTGCGCCGCCCGGATCGAGCCTGTCGAGGACAGCCGACCGGAGAAGGTCTTTCCGGGCGCTTTCGCCTCGGTCTAGCCCGGCGCTCGTCCAGGCCGGGTTGAAGCTTTCTGTCAGAAGAGGTACATTCGTTTCGGAATTTTGGATCTCGTTATCCGATATTTTGGATTTTCGAGGTCGCGACAGGCGAAGTTGCCTGTTCTGATTGAGGCTTTTCGGTGCTCTGCACTTGGCCTCGAAGTTGCAAAAGAGGGTGGACGTCTTGAAAGAGGGGTCTCACTGCCGGAGGGGGGCAGGAGATTCAGACGGTTCACAAGTACGGGGCCAAGAGAGGAACTGAAGCCTTGATTCACAGTGCAGCGACCAGATACGCGATTCGCGCCGTCTGCCATATCGCTCATCTGCCCCCTGGGACCAAAGCCCAGGTCAGGGAGATTTCCGAGTCTCTGGACATTCCTCATGCGTTCCTGTCAAAGATCCTGCAGGACCTGGCCAGAAAGGGGATTCTGCATTCCACCAAGGGCCCTGGTGGGGGTTTCGAGCTGAACTGCTCGCCCTCGGAGACCAATCTCTACACCCTGGTCGAGGCGGTAGAAGGACCACTGCCCGAGGGCGAATGCGTCCTCGGTCTGATCCTCTGTGCCGATGACACCAAATGCCCGATCCATGACACCTGGAAAGAGATTCAGGACGCTTTCCGCGAAAAGATGCAATCTACCTCCATCTCCGATGTCGTCGAAGCCGATCGCCGCAAGCGGGACGCCTTCGCCCAGGGGCCGTTTGTGGCTCTCGGGTCCGGACAGTAGAGATTTTTCCCCAATAAAGGATAAATGGAACCGATTGTCTTGAAAGGGCCGAGAACCGCTGCGAAATCCCTGGTTCTCGTGGTGTTGGTGCTCGCGTTGATGGTGGCGGTTGCGGGTCCGCAGGCGGTCGCCGGTGACCTGTCGCCGAGTCCGGCGGAGGACGTAGCTTCGTTCTCTCTGCCGGAGGGATCGGTCGTCCATTTGCGCTCGGGGGATCTGTTCAAGCAAGTCGACGGCCAACCGCTCGAACGCCTCACCTTCACCCGTGGTCGGATCTCGGCGGCGGCGCTGCTGCCCGACGGCAGGATCCTCTACCTGCTGAGCGGCCGTCAGGGGGGGCGCCTATTCTCGGTGCTACCGGACGGCACCTGGGCAACCCTCTGGCCGACCCCTGGCAGAGTCGACATCCGCGATTTCGCGATTCTCCAGGACGACCTTCTGTTGGTCCTCGATGGCCACGGAGATCTCTGGGAGCTCTCCACCGCCGATCCCTACGCTACCGCCCGCAAGGCTCCGATCGATGGCGAGGGAATACTCGGAGCCGTGGTATCGGGAGACGACATCGAGATCAGCGGTACCAGCAGATCCGCCCTCCAGGCGGCGGAGTTGCCCAGCATCGTCAAAGCGGAGAAGGAGACCGGATTCCTGTTCGTCATCGATGTGGCACGAACCGATGATCCGGAGCTGAACGGGCTCGACCGATCGAAGATTGGTCAGCTCGATGTCTATCAGCTGACCGGGACGAACAGTAGATTCCTGTTGTCTTCGGTGAGACCCGAGAGCGACGGCTCCGTCTACCTGGAGGCCCCTGCTGACACTTCCCTGGTCCTGGAGCTGGTCGATCGCCACGGCCGGCCGATCGCTGCCACCGAGACGCCGATCTGGGTGCGACCCAACGAGCGACGTGGCTGCATCGGCTGTCATGTAAGCCCCGCCTATGCGCCGCCGAACATCCGACCCGTGGCGCTGACCCTCGAGCCCCACCGATTGCGCAGGGTCGCTGAGGAGGTTTCGCCTTGAAGTCCACCCTACAGACTGTGTTGGCTCTGACCTGGATCCTCGGGTGTGGATTGACGGTCGCCCCGGCTGCCGGTCAGTCGGACCTGTTTGTCGACGCGCTCGAGGGCTCGGGAGTGGAGTTCGTCCACAGCTTCGGTGACGACGAGATGAGCAATCTGGTGGAATCCAGCGGCTTCGGGGTCTGTGTGTTCGATTTCGACGGCGATGACCTGCAGGATCTATATTTCGTCAACGGCGCGGCGGTCGAGGATGTTAGTGACGAGGAGGCCCTGGGCCGGGATACCGAGCTCCACAACCGCCTGTACCGCAACCTGGGAGGCTGGAAGTTCGAGGACGCCACCGACTCCTCCGGTCTCGGTGATCCGGGCTTCGGCATGGGCTGTGTCGCCGGTGATCTGGACAACGACGGCGACAAGGATCTATTGGTCACCAACTACGGACCGGATCGTTGGTACCGCAACGATGGCCCCGATGACCGGGGGGAGATCAGATTCTCCGACCAGACGCCGGATGTGGTGTCCGAAGACGCCACCTGGAGCCTTGGTGTGACGCTGGTGGACTTCGATCGCGATGGTCTTCTGGACGTCTACACCGGCAAGTATGTCCAGTTCGACCCGGAGTACAGGGCCTTTTACGTTGCCGACCGATTCCCCGGCCCGCTGGCCTATCCCGGGGAGCAGGATCGTCTGTACCGCAATCTGGGCGACTGGCGGTTCGCCGATGTGACGGCGGAGGCGGGGATGATCCATCCCGAGGGTCGGGCCATGGGAGTGGCCTCCTTCGACTACGACGGCGACGGTTGGGTCGACATCTTCGTGGCCAACGACGCCATGGCGAATACCGTCTACCGCAATCTGGGCAGTGGCAGGTTCGAAGAGGTGGCCTTGGTCTCGGGGCTGGCCTTTGGTGAGAACGGAGACGCCACCGCCGCCATGGGCATCGATTTCGCCGACTTCGATCGCGACGGTCGACTCGATCTGATCGTTCCGGACATGTCCTACTTCGCGCTCTACCAGGCGCAGCCCGATGGCCTGTTTCGCGATGTCTCGCGTAGCAAGGGCCTGGCTTCTGTCGCTGCCCAGTACGTCGGCTGGAGCGGTCACTTCATGGACTACGACAACGACGGGCTCGTCGACCTTTTCATCACCACCGGGGACCTGCACGACTGGGAGCCGATGGGTGATCTGATCCTCAAGGGGGCAGCCGATGGCAGGTTCCAGGATGTGGCCCCGGAGGCGGGAGCGTACTTTCTGGGCGAGACCATGGGTCGGGGTGCCGCGGTGGGAGATCTGGACAACGACGGGGATCTGGACGCGGTCCTGAACCGACTCGGGGATCGCCCGGTGCTGCTGCGCAACGAGTCGACCGGGGAGCACCACTGGATCAGTCTCGAGCTGGTGGGCCAGACGAGCAATCGTGACGGCCTGGGTGCCCGGGTGACGTTGATCAGTGACATGGGGGCGCAGGTCGCGGTCGCCAAAGCGGCCTCCGGTTATCTCGGATCCAGCGATCCCAGGGTCCATTTCGGCCTCGGCAGCGATTCGCAGATCGACCGCCTGGAGATCCTCTGGCCCAGCGGTGGTCGGCAAGTCCTCGAGAATCTGGACGTCGACGAGTTCCGGCGGGTGGAGGAGCCGCAATGAGAGCCCTGCGGATCTCGTGGCTGATGCTGTGGCTCTGGTCCTCCCAGATCGCCTGGGGCTCGACCGAGCCGGTGTACAAGAATCCGTTCGATCTGACCCTCTCACCGGACGGCGGCTCGCTGTGGGTGGCGTGCTCGGGCTCGGACTCGGTCGTGGTCGTGGACAGCCGAACGGGAGACCTCCTGGTCGAGATCCCGACCGGCGAGTTCCCCTCGGCGATCCGCATCGACGCCGAGCGGAATCTGGCGCTGGTGACCAATCGGGACAGCGACGAGCTCACCTCGATCGATCTGGAGAGCCGGGAGGTGAAAGCCACCATCCCGGTGGGCTGGGCGCCGATGGGAGTGGCGATCAATCGCCAGACCGGTCACGTCCTGGTCTCGAACAGCCAGTCGCGGGATGTCTCGGTGGTGGATCTCGAGCAGGGTCGCGAGATCAAGAGGCTCAAGGGTGGGGAAGGTCCGAGGGGCCTGGCGACCAGCCCGGACGGCAGGTACATCTACTTGGCCAACCTGCTACCGGAGCCCCACGCGCCCGAGGCTCCTCCGGTTCCCGAGGTGAC